>Ga0210059_1002503_pt1 | contig 28852 bp, 24 predicted proteins | sample Ectturendosymbi2_FD_188042 | JGI IMG/M metagenome (GOLD analysis project Ga0210059, IMG submission 188042) | Ecteinascidia turbinata endosymbiont from Florida, USA - Sample 2 (SPAdes) (version 2) | ecosystem: Host-associated > Tunicates > Ascidians > Unclassified | place: Key West, Florida...
CTATCTCATACCATAGGGTCAGTGCCGTAAATAGAGGTTTTGAGCCAGGGGGGGCAAATGTAGCTGAAGGTGGTCCAGAATTAGTTTCCAAAAACTCATACACAGTACGTTATTCCAAAAAAAAAAAACAGAAAATAGTTGTCGGCTAGTGTAATGAGCTTCAATTGGGTAAATGACGTTCAAATTTAAATTCACGTTTTCATGATCATATCTTAAATTGATACCCATCAATGACTTGTGACTGGGTAAGGTAGGCCTATGGTTTGTTGTAAGACCCATCACACTTGAATCTCGGTGATGAACTCCTAAATTAACTCCACTTTTCTTCTAAGTACCAAATGCTTGACTTAATGACTAGGCACTTGTACTATTTGAATTGTAGAATTGTTACCTTCTGATACTGCGAAAGTTGCTGCATGGGCGTTTTAAATCAATGTCAATGTGTTGGGTGGAGTAACATAGTCTTACTTATTTCTCATTATTGTTTTGTATACGCCAAAACACAAGATGCTTCATTACCATTTGCGTGGTTAAATAACGAAGTGGTTTGCTTTGCTGAACCAACCTCGTGTTCGAAATGCGAAGCTCGGCTGGTAATGAGAAAGAAAATCGCTCAACTCCGAGGCTGCTTTTCGGCAACAAAAACACTTGTCTTGATCAGGAATCACGCTGAGATTGTCGTAATGACCTCACTCTGCAAGGTAGCCACAACGATAAACATTGAGAAGTAAAGAAATCCCCTCATCTCCATCATAATTAAAAGAATCGGCGTGCACACAAGCATAGGGAACGGGCGGTGGTGAAACATGAGGTTTGAGCCATTGGGGTAAAACGGGTTGAAGGGAGCCCACTGGCCACCGAAGTGGCACACTATAGCCATAACTCAGAAAATAGTGAAAACACGATTGCGAATTCGGATGTCGTGGCAGTGGCCTAGCCAGCAAAATTTTGGGGAGCGAAAATGCTTGATTCTAGGCAAATAACAGTATTTCGTTTGGGATACCGCCTATCAAAGCACAATATGACAAGATATGCTAAACATTGGGGGGAATAGCCCCCTGGCTACGTTTATGTGTTGTGGATGTCTATACGAGCTAAGAAACGTAAAGATCCCGAAAAACGCAAACAACAACCAACTGAAAAAAAAGAATACTAAATATCAAAATGTCAGCTTAGGGGGTCCCAGTTATTACATTTAACTTGCCAGGGGGTCGGCTCTCCCCTGTCAGTTACGTCACCGGCTACGGGACGCGTGAATACTGCTTTTGTGTAGTAGGCCTAATTACTGCGTTTTGTGTGGTAAAAAGAAAAAATGTGTGTGCAATGTATACAAACAAAGCATACAAAAAGTAAGAAGTGTTGTTATAAACAAAAGCAACGTTATAGCAAAAGTGATAAAAAACAAGCGGAACAAAGGCAAACAAGCCTATATAGCTGCAGCGAATAACGTCTGCAACAACCGACTGAAACTGGTTATTTGCCAGTCTCCATAGCAACAAGAGGCAAGAATGTTACCCAAGGACAATCACCTCCAGAAAATAACAGGGAAATATCAACAAAAATCATGTGATTATTACATAATGGTCAATCACTTCAGGAAGTGCATGTGACCAAAAGCACATATGCTAGGAAACGCATGTGACAGGAAGTGCGTCAACGGAACACGACTTGAAGCTCAGAAGAAGGAGATCCAGGCACAAACAATCTCAAGAAACTTCTAGCAGCCAAGAAAAGTAACCAATCATAAGGGACACTGACAAGAATCAACCAATCAGACGCCCAGAACAAAAGGGTGTTGACAAAACTCAAAAGGAACCTTCAGCTATAAATACGGCTGAAATTGGACAAAAAAAAACAATCTTTTTTACTTGGTCCTTACGCCGGTGGCGGGATCGCTAACTAGACCTTCTTACTTGGTCCTTACACCGGTGGCGGGGACCATCAACGAGACCCTTACTGTTGTTATGCCGGTGGCAGCGACAGTTCAAAGATAACAAACGTATGTGTTGTTGAAGTTAAAAGCGTTCGTTATTGAGAGATTGGAAAATCGTACTTTCGCGTTGTTAGTATGAACTTCGGCTAAATTCTTTTGAAAATTTGTTGCTAAACTCCGATCTCATTCAGTTGGCTATTTCTTCGCCGTCAGATGCTTTGCATCTTTCCGCTTCCAGTTTGGTATGCCTTATACTTTCGAGTATGTCGCCTGGGTCGAACCCAAGTCGGCCGTGTCCCCTTTCTACTCCACACGCGTGAATACTTTTGTATTTACCCGTATCCTGCTTGGTATGTCGATCCAGGGCCGGCCTTAAGGCGATGCAACCGATGCAGCTGCATTGGGCCAGGCGCCTCTGGAGGCCCCGCGCCATAGTGTTTGGGTAGATTGTTCGTTTTTTCCGGATACACCTTGCGCTTGAGAATTCAGTAGAAAGGCCATATAAATTATATTGTTAACAAAGAACGCTCTAGTCAGAACTAGCAAATTTCCTCTCGAACGTTAGCAAACGTGCTCAATTCTCGTGTTAGTGCTGTACTGCATATCTTCTCTCTACCACGATCGTAAGCACGGTTGACTGAACACGATGACATCATAAAATCACTGCTCAGAGGGGCCCCGCGTCTCGGTCTTCCATTGGGCTCCGCATCTGCTAGGGACGGCTCTGTGTCGATCCCATCCCTTTGGGATCCGCTTGGGTCGAACCCAGCTCGGCAGCGAAACTCCCCCTACACTTTGATTTTTCTTCGAATCACCCCTTCTGACTGGGATTTCCTTTTGAACAAACGCAACACCAACGAAACTTGATTAAAGACAAATTTCCGCACGAACGAACATTTCTTGTGTCTCAGAGTGAGTCGATGTCAGTGAGCCTAGAACGTGGAACAGTATGCAGCATAGTCAGTATTAGAATTTGAGTATGCATAAGAAAGAAAGTATATTTATCTTATTATGTGTACCAGTAAATATTTTGTTTGCGTGAATAAATAATCAATATTTTCACACTAATGAATTGAAGTAATAAAATATCCTCACGTACATAAATAAAGACAGAAATGTGCGATTTAAACAAACCCCAATTCTTGGGTATGAAACCATTTCGAAATAGTGAATTAACTTAGCGTGGAGATTAATTATAGGTCGAGAAGCATGGACTGAGAATGGAATGGTGTGAATTGGTGAGTACCATTTCTTTATGTTTGTATTGTAATATTTATTAATAAACGAAACAAAAATATAATTAATAGCTGTCTACTTTGATGTCAGGAAAGAGGCAAAGATAAATATGAATTAGTTAATTGGGGCTGTCAAGCAGGCTTATAAACCTGTGAAAACGATCCTGAATTCAGTAATGAGGACCCATCAATAATCTGTTTTTCTGTTGGATCTAAATCATGCCAGTGCCACCCTTCCAGGTTGCACATCATGTTTCAGTTGGTCATGTGCAAACACCGATTCTGTAATGGATTACTGTATGACTAACCATTTTAGTGCTCTTGTGAATGACAATACAGTTGTGGTGATGACAGGCCCATCGCCAGGATCTAGCAGCGCGGGGGGGGGGGCAAAAAAACAGAAGGGGCCAAAAACCAGAAGGGGGTGCCATATTTTTGAAATACTGTATTAGATATATGCAGCAACCAGGGGGCCAAATGTGAAATGGGGGACACATATTTCAAATGAGGGGGCCGGGCGCTATTGGCCCCCCCGCTGGCGACGGCCCTGGGTGATGATAAAGCGTTTGCTCCTCTCCATGGTAATGTGCAAATTGCGCTACTGTGTGGCTAACCATTTTTGTGCTCTTGTGTCTACGATCGCGTCTGTATGGACCACGAGTCTGAAATAAACTAATAATATTATTATTATAATACGTGATGACAACGTAAACGGGTTGGCTGCTTGTCCTGAATATAGATCAATAATAATTTTATTTTGTATACGTGGTCCATACCATAGGCAAAATCAAACAACGCATGAGCACAAAAAATGGTTATCCATAACGCATCACAGAATAGGTGCTTGCACACGACTACGACTACACTGATAGGAGAAAAAAACATTTCAACAGCACCTCGACTGTAGCGTCATACACCCATCATAATACAGGGATCCAGTAGTGTGAGAGAAATGAAGGCATTCTATCATCAAAACTTTGAGGTAAACAGCTAACCTTTTGCTATTGCCGGACGCATCATGGCAGAGCTGGGAACGGGCAAGTGTGTCCCTATCAGAATCTCGTCCATCACACGAAAACGGTAACTACAAAAAAAATGCAGTATTGACCGAATACCACAAGTAGAACACGTTTAGTGCCAAGTTTAAATCCGACAGAGTATGAATCGATGTCCAGCTTAACTGAGGTCAAAATGTCATCACTTCGTCCTAAATCAACCCAGGTCAAACAACAGTGCCAGATGAAATGAGCGCGAGGTCCCCCTGAACGCTTATTGCTATTGTGTCACATAGGCCTACTTTCCCTTAACTTTGCCTGCGGTGCGTGCAACTGTCAAAACTGTGAGGTGTCGCAGGGCACTTCAGACTGAGGGTAGCCTGTCACGGACGTTTCGCATTTGACTAACTTGTTTAAACAGAAAACTATGTTAGTTTTTCGACGTGTCTCAGCAGACGATGCCAACTGCCAGAACAGCACTTTCTAGCCGACTCATAACAGCAGCATAATGCTTCAGCTTTGTTTCGGCAATGGGGCTTTTGTTCGTCGTCGAACCAATGTTGTCGAGGGCCTTTCTGAAATCTGTGTAACCCAACACCACTGCGTAAGTAGGTGGAGGATGCATGCCACATATGGCCTGTTTCTCCGTCTGTTAGAAGGTATTTACAACCCTGAAAGTCACTTGTAAAAGAAGTCAATACCTGTATTTACCACGCATCAAAGACTGCCATTAGCACAATGTTAAACCTTCTTTTATAGTTGTAGAAACGTGATCCGGAGTTGCTTGCACACTTCAAAACCACGTGTTTAGTTTCCCATCAATGGCTCCTATACAATGGACATATCTCCACATATTCTCAAGAGAAGCAGGGTCTCAAACTCAAATCGCTCCGAGGGCCAAATAAGGAATTATAAAGTAACCCTAAGGCCGCATTATGACGCTGACGCAGCAATGGCGGTAACTGAACCTTACTAGAAACAGGTTTTACATCTCATTTCATACGAAAGGTAACATGACTTGTAGGCAGTGGCGTATGAAAGACATTTTCATGAGGGCAGGGGTTCATTGAGTGCCATATTATGGTGGTCATTTGTATTTGGTCTCAACTGTTTGTGAAATCACAATTTGACGTCATATTTATGTTCTCAAACCAACATTTTGACGAAGTTTGTTGACACAATATGTGTATTCTTCCACATGCGCTCTCCTTATTTTGCGTATCATTGCACTGAATATAAACTATCAGCGGTCTAAGTTATCAGGCTGCGTGTTAAAACAGGGGAGTAAAACGCACTCATCACTATGTCAGAGCAATTTACAACTACAAAATCAGATTGCACCAACGTATCGTCGAATACGAGCAGCCAAGCATAGGTGTGGGGTTGGCGCACATGCCGGTTTACAAGATCGAATCTTGCTAAACTACAAGAAAACTTTCGTTTTTTGTTATGTGTAGAAGTTCAGCAAATTTTTAGTTTTCCTTTTTCCCGCTGAGACATTATCAAATGCCTGAATGCTTATATGTTAGCAACTGCTGTTTTTGAGCTCGTGCAAAAGTTCTATCATACTACATAAATTGGTAAAGTAGCCAAAGCAGTCAGCGCATACGCTGATCAGTCATAGTAGACAAAATAAAGACAAAGTGGTTAGATATGGTTCCTGGATGCAGACGATAGCCCTGGCTACGCGCCTGCTGACAACCATATTCTGATTGTGGGCTACAGACCAGCTCAGGAATTCGTGATTGAGCGAAGTTTATGTGCACACCGACTCAGTAATTCAAATTGGTAACCAACATAATATCAACAATCATGACAATTCAGTTTATCTAGTCGATGTGTATACTGTGTCTACAGATAATCCACTATTGCTATGCACAGAAGATGATAACAGTTGTTATCGAAACGTTTGCAAGATGTCAGTTGTATCGTTCGCTTTGGCCGTAGTATTTATTATAATCCAGTCATAATGTTCATTTTTCCTATTTATTCCCTGGCTTTATGCTGGGAAAACTTTCTAAATAGCAATGTACCCATGCAATTCGCACAAGTACGTCATTTTTAATCACAAAATATTGGGGGGACAAAAGATATTATGTCCTCCCGTCCAAACGTTGGGGAGACACGTCCCCCTTCAACTCTGGCCCTGCCCACCAGCTTCAAACCTGAGCAAGATATTGCAGGCAATTAACTAAAAATTATTTTCGAAGACTCTTATTCCTGGAGCGATTTAATTCTAAATTTTAAACGACGCCGCCATTGTCAAACAAAACCCATGTACAGTACCAAAGGGATTACACAAACTGTGAAAACACCAGTAAGCTTAATTTGATTTCTTCGCTCCAGTTTAGAAAATTAAACCTACTTTCCTCTGCATGTTGAAACGCAAACGCCTCAAAACAGTGAAATGTTTATTAACGTTTTACTGGCATACCTTTATAGGTTGTCCTGTCACAAAACGGGTCATCACCTTCAGAAGTGAAAAAAAACACGAAAATACGAGTCTGACCATCCAACCAAAGAAGAACATTATCATGAGCAAAGATCCAGCTATTTTCTAAAACTCTGAGTAACGCAAGCTGCATTCCGACTGTAACCTCCATCCACAACTGTGGCGCTATCCCTTTGTAGTGCGTCCAATGCTTGACAATCCCCTCATTATATCGCCCTTGCCAGCAACAACTACGACTTAACAATGACCTGCATTCATTGGTTGAACTGCAAGTCAAGACCAACGACAACCACGAACAAACGATATTCTTCCGCTGATTCGATTTTACTGATTGCTGATAAAAAGGCAACGAAAAGGAAGTGGAAGGAAAATTAATGACGCGAATCGAATACAAGAGGCGACTAATAAATAACTCTTGGTTAGTGCCGGCGAGCGCGAGCTATGTGTGTGTGGAAGTGGGTGCGACGGTAGAGTTAACCACCAGTTGATCGCCACCGAGACAACGACGCGATGTCGAAGTCGGATTGAGTCGATGATAATGCGGTTAAAAGAGGCTGCGCTGCTGATCTAACGCGAATATATGTATAGCAAGGCAAGTACTTGCCGCTTGTTTCGCGGGCCGACCAGGGAAGAAACGCCCCACCGGTAAATACAACGTAACGAGCCATTCCGCGGAAAGAAAGCTTCGCCTCCAACTTCGGTTGTTGCTCAAATGATGGCCGATTAAACGAGAAAGTCAGCTATCGGCGGCTACACGTGGCCTTTTCGGTATTTTAACCACGGTTATGTCAAAATGTAGCAAAAAGATACACAACGAAGTGATCAGCAACTTCCGGTTTTAAACCACATTAAAGGCAGAGGCGTAACAAAGGTAGATGGTGCCCGGGGTAAGAAACAAGTTTGGCTCCCCCATGTTCGAATTGAGATATTTCGGAAGCAAATTATTGTGAGCTTTGTCCCCTGCAGTGATTCGGGCCGGGGTTATTGTGTCCCCCTTGCCCTCGTTACGCCCCTGGTTACAGGTCGAGCCGCTCATTTGTTCAGCTGCTTGCATGACACTTACATAACACGAGGACAAGGAAATGCCACTTGCGACTTTAGTCACATGCCAGACATTGCTGGAAATGCCATGCAGCTACAAACGATTCAACTTACCTCAGGTGGAGAAACGATAAACTCAACAGTCGTTACGATAAACACAACAGTCGTTCAACCGTGACGCGCAGCATTCAGCCGGAACTACGAATATATTTGAATAATACTGTGGAAATTTGCGGCAAAAACAATGCATCGTTATAGTGTCGGGAAGTGATATGTTGCGTCCTGACAGGGCAAGGATTCGAACTCTTGACCTTATACTCGCGTGCACATAGCACTCTGACCTGCCACACGTCAAACACTTGATGGCACTCATGGACGCAATCTGACGTCAGTGGAAACCCAAAACAAAACATTTGGCAATTACTATTATCTACTTTAAGAAACCAATCTTATCAGTCCAGATTTTTACCTCCTAGAGGAAGACAAGTTATGCTTTCGTAACATTACACAAACCGGTAAATCGCACTATGTTTCATGAAGGAAATAATTGGTCGGCATTGCCGGAGCAATAATTCATTTCAGAGCCACATCAACTTTGTCCCTGACATTTGCGTATTTCAAAAATGAATCTCATTTGAAAGCGGTTGCAATTTTAATTTTTACACTTTCTACGATACCACGTCCCTGTCCAATCAGGAATTATTAGCGCATGATAGTTTATAACTTCTTCTCGCAGAATAAAAGATGGTTGAGAACGTCCATCTGCTCCTACGGTCAGGATAGGACTTGATTACATGAAGTAATGGCAGAAGAAAGAACACAAAACAAAATAAAACAAGCACATACTTTCACTTCAACTTATTTTACCACAAAATGATTAGTCATACTTCGAGAAAAGATATAATTTCTGAAGCATAACTGGTTTGCAGCTTAACCAGGTGAACATAAAGTGGCGGCAACGTTCTTCCAGAGTCACCCTCAGCAGTGGGGTTGGGGGTGCAGGACAGCAGCCAGCTACAACGTTTCTATCATAAGATAATCATAAAAAGCGAGATATACCATAAAACGCAACACGATCGACTGAATCGGATTCGAAGGTAAACAAGCTGCCTGCTCAAGATCACGTGACCAACATCACGCGATAAAGATAATGCGACGAGGATCACGCGCACGAAATGTTTCTCTAAAATAACACAATGTAAAGGCTGTGCAACAAATCTTAACTGCAGGTCGGACTGCCGCAGAACAAGCCGTGTTTAAACAATCGACCACTTCAAAAAACAACATAATGGCAACGTTGTGGGACGGTGGATTATTTTTACATTAACTGATCGCGAACAAGCGACACATCCGATGAAAGTGTTTCTGATAGAAGTGTTTTGCAAAAGCAGCAACGCTGATGAATTTCTCATCGATGCAGTCGCAGAACAGCGACGTGGTGAAGAAGCTCGGCACACTAGTACTTTCTAGAATTTACTCAACGAAATACATTCCACCCAAATACAATGCTCGATCACTTGCAGCAAGATCAAGATCAAAGGCCGTATTCATCGATCGTTTGAATGGTGCTGACGGACCCCTGTCCGTTCCGCTTCGTTGCGCATGACTGGTTTCGCAATCACAGCGGTGAGGAAATAAATGTTTGAAAATAAACAAAATTTCGCCGGCGTGCACGATACAAGCTAAATATTGCTTCGCTTCTATGCTCTCATAATAATATTGACGTAGTGCCAAATACCAGCGACTGGCGAAATCAGTCGCGGGTGCGTAGCAAACGATGGGAGGTCACGTGTTGTCACTCGCCCGCGCTGGACACATAACAAACGACGACAGTGGCGAGAGCGCATGAACCCGGGTGGGGGATCTGTGTTTACAGGGACGCCGAAAAACGGGTGTATTTCCCCCCTGACCCGACAAAAAAGGGGGCAACGGGGACGGAAATACCTTTTCATAAGAGAATCATGGGAAATTTCATGGTTTGTCAAGAAAGAACTAATTGAAACAAATTTATAGCGGCTATTCAGAAAATTCAGAAACGTTTTCCTATAATTTTTGTTATTATTTTTGAGGTCAACATTGTTGCTGAACAGAAACAAAAATTATTCGTACATATTTTTGTATAAGTTTCCATAGCACTAAACTCTTTTGCTGCCCTCCCCCCGCACTGCCGCTGTTCTGGCGTCCCTGTGCATGCAGCATAAAGCGTGCACAATGCGGCGATTGTTACGTCACAGACGCTCTTCTTAAATACAAAGCAGGCTGGCAAAAACATTTGTCGATGCACTATTTGGACGCATAACGCAGTGGCGACAAACAAAAGTCCGGCAAAAAGGGTCTGATTCGAGAAGACGGACACACACAGCTGTGCAGAGTAGGAATACGCAAGTACTGCTGGTGAAGGGGAATCCCCGCTTGGAAGCCTGATTCTCGTTGGCGCAGTTCACCAGAAGTTCAGCTTCAGCCACAACTGAAGACTTTTCGCGATTGAACAACACTTGCAAAACAACGAGATGTCCCAGCGAGCAGTCGGCGACGGGTGTTGTGTCGTCATAATGGGACGATGCACGAACGGTGAAGCACAGAACTACTCTCGGGTTGAAAAAGAAACAGAAAACTCAACTTTTTCTGCAGAGGACCCGTTGCCTGGTTTCGAACCAAGAACCATGCGCATGAAGCCAAAACCAGAAGTTCACTCTCGTCAATGTTGGACTTGTGTTTATCTGTCAACTTTACTTTCGGAAAAGATGCAGTATCATCAACCAGGGGTGGCCAAACGTTTTGACCCGAGGGCCAAATTCGCTACCGCCTGGCCAGATACAGTGCGATTTACGTGACAGGCAGCGGCCAATGCTGTTGCACTGCTGTCCACAGTCGGAAACGCGGTGCTTGAAAAAATGTGCCAAGGTAGCTGGCGGGCCGGATGGTGCCCACGGGCCGTAGTTTGGCCAACCCTGGCATAAGTAAAAACTCGTTCAAGAAACAATGATACATAACTACCAATTCCATTAGCGTCATACCCGAACTACTCGTCTCAGTAGTATTATACCCAACCAACTCGTTCGAGTAACAACAACGTTCAGATACTCATGAGAAGGTCCGCAGCAATCCGTAAACTGATATAATGCATGAAACCGAACACATTCAATACGCCCAGCAACATACAAGCAATTCTCTCTAAAACCCAATCAGGAAATGCCTGACGTGGCTGTCAGCAGCGTCCAGCGCGACACAGGATGACTGAGGAGGAGCTCGGGCGGTGGGGCGAACAGACAGATGTGGAGGAGGATCTAATCTCAGCTGAGCTCATCCGTGGTGCTTGGCGACTTCTTTGGCCGCCAGAATCAGAGGGTTGAGTGAAGCGAGGGGGGCGGCCTTCTGCAGGAAGGGGTGCTGTAACGAAAAACACGGTTGAGTTGCAGCAGGACGCGCAAAAAAGTCTGTGTGACGTCATAAACATGTGCAATGTAAGGATGCATCGTCAATTTTAAATGTGAATGAGTCAGCGAAAACTGGGAATGAATCAGCAAAAAGGTTTTAGTTTGAAATGAAATCATAAAACGTGTTCGACATTTTTTCAATGGTGGATTGACTATGAACAGCCTCTGCTCACTACTACTTCGAGACGGCATTTCGTGCCCTCTTCATAACAAGAGTACGATGTGAGTTGTCAGCTTATCGCCGAGTTTTGTGTGCACCAACCAACAGCGTACAAACACATCAAGAGAAGACATGATGAAAGCATACTCTCCTACAACTCTATCGATAACAATCGTTGTAACAAAGCCCTGATTAACTTTAACTTGGTCATCGCACGTAATTATCTCACCAAGGTGTGAAACCAACGACAAAACACTGCATTGCTTAGAACTGTTAATGCCAGTAGACAGTTTGCAGTAATCACGGTCATGAAGGAACAGCATCATTTTATTGTTAACAGTCGTCGAATGAGAAAAACTGGCACCGCGAACACCCGAAACAAAGTTGCTAGTGATTAAATCATAACCGAAGGTAACCCTGGTGGCCGTTAAGGCATTTTCCTTATTTATGCGCGCAGTTGCGCAAAAACAAAGTTTCCCGAAAGAAATTTTTTAATTATTAAATTATAACCGTAGATAACCAAGTTGAAAGCGCAGTTTTTTCAAGGTTTGACCTTGCTGTGCGCAAAGACATTTCGAGAGACTGCAACTATTTCATCTGTATACCGCGATGGTCGTAAAGGGAGGCTTTAGTGTATTTTGGTGGTGGTTATGCAGAGAAGTACTACTGTTTTTCGAGAGACCGTTGCATGAATGTGAGAGACCGTTTTGGTCAAAACACCTTAAAAACATTGGAAAGCACAATGTGCATCCAATGCCTGCAGTACCACATTTTCAGTGCAATGATACAAGTTGTTCGTGTCGCGTTTTCAATATTTGTTTTAAAACAAGTCGCTCACCGTAAGAAGTTCGACAGCGCTGGATCGTTGTTCGACGTCCATCTCCAAGCAACAGTGAAGAAAATCGTGGAACACTTCGGATAAGCGCTCCGGCTGCTGAATCTCGGGCGTGCCATTCGTCGCGATCAAGTAAAGCGCCTGTCACGCCACATCGATCGCTAAAACAAACTTATCGGAGACTGCAGCAACGCTTCAGCAGCAAAACAGCAATTGTACAACTTTTTCTACCAAGTTATAACCTTGTTTTTTTCGGTCACAGACCGATTTTTTTAAATCACTGAAAGAAATTAAGTCACTTCGGTCATACAGCCTGAAAATTGAGTAGCTTATTTTATCCGGTTAGAGACCGATTTTTATGATGACCGAAATAAATTAACCTATTTCTGTCATAATGTACGAAAAGGTATGTATGAAAAGGTAGACTAAGAAGTACTGCTAGAGCGATCTTTAATAGTATTATGAGACAAATGACCAAAATGTCTCAGCGAAAAAAAAAAGAACTTCAAACAGTAACGAAACGAAGTGAAAACCCTTCACGTTGTCGTGGCTTTACTTTGCTAGCGGAAAAACAGCGACAAGAAACGTTGATCATTTGTAGCATTTATTCCTAAGCAATGAAATGCGCCAGCGGCTTTGTTCACATTCACTAGCGCATCCTTTGAAATCAGCCAGTGCTGCGCTTGGCCGCACAGAAAGAAGACACATTGTCACACACGCTGTCACGCACGTTGTCACGCGTGGCAGGTACTCACCCGCAGAGGATTCTCGTTCAAATACGGGGGTTCCCCTTCCACCATCTCGATCGCCATTATACCGAGGCTCCATATATCCACCTGCAAGTAATGAGAAAAGGAAACTGCGCTATACGTCATCGGAACGTGCCGCCCACGTGACACGAGCTGACCACGTGACATGGCTGCAAGAGTTGTACAAGCGTGAGGGCGGCACATGGAGACGGATGGATATGTTTGAAAAAAACATAAAGAGAAACGGGAAGGCACGACTTTGTGTTACGTAACAATGATGGTGAATACACAAGCGCTTGCGCTCGTAAATTAAAGTTTACGCGGGCGATGATTTCGAAAACAAACAAAGAAATGTCTGGGACGTAAGGAGAACTGTCCGTTACCAGCTGCATATACACTGACTCGGAGAACTGTCCATTACCAGCTGCTGTCCATTACCATTACCAGCTGTGTGGAGAACTGTCCATTACCAGCTACATACACACTGACTCGTGACGGGCGGGTCTGGTGTCAGTTTGGGAGAAATGGCCATGTTTGAGTGAATAAGCAAACACGGTAATGGCAGTTGTTTTACACGAGGGCGATATTTGCAAATTTGCTCAGGATATTATTCCTAGGCCCAACTTGGTAGAGGAACCCAAATTCTCCTTCGTGGTAATAATTGGAAATGCTATGCCCTGTTTTCTGGCCAGCGTTTGCAGCTAGAAAACGTTTTGCCGTCTGCTTTTTTGTTGGAGTTCATCGGAAACCAATCATCTTCGCTGCAAAGCCAGGCTATGTTGCTCAATGCATTCGCAGGTATTTCAAGTAAATGCGAAGCTTCGCAAAGTTTGGATAAAATCTCAGCACTGCAAGATGGTGCTTCCCCTAATCAGGTAAGCACTGCGCCTCGATGTCACCATCAACCAAACAAGACAACCAGGCAGCGGGAAAGCGTAGTTGGCCCAGATTTCCACTTGTGCGTTGCCACCATGGAATGACCCTGGGGAAAGCTAAAGGGAGCTCATACGGTTGAGCAGGCCAAGACAGTTGTTGCCCTCATCGCATACTTGCACTCATATTTTCTTGCATTAGTTGGGACAGGTTTAGGACGGTCCAGTGTAATTCAATTTGAAAAAAAATACATTTGACTCTCTGTATATACGTTTCACAATTATGAAGGAACAAAGGTTTGAATTTATTCGCAAATGATTGGTCATTCGCATTTTTCCGCGAGATAAACACTGTCGAGATAGGATATTCCGAAAATCGAATGAGTTCAACTAAACCAGGGGTGACGAACCTATTTGCTATCGCGGGCCACTTTGTCAGTTACCGCTGAGTAAGCGGGCCGCACAACTTTTTAGTCATACTATAAAAGCTGTTAAAAAAGAAAAAAAAAGTTCATCAACAGAAACAAACAACAAGACTGCTGGTCTCGCCTGAATGCTTCGCGGGTCGCATGTTCGTCACCTCTGCACTGAACTATCCTTACAACTCAACTCTATTATCAGCACATAAGAGACAAAAAGAACTGTCTGAGTATTTCCAAATGCAAATAATTTTAATTCCCAAACAAAGTTTTAACTCCCAAACAAAGTTTGATATCAGCACATAACCAGTCAGTAGAAAACAATTTTCGTTGATGTACAAACTACTGACAAAATGAATACACGGTGTTTCATTTTGCTTAGTAACTTGGCGTGGAATGTCCAAAATGCGTAGTTTGCAACAATTTGCCATACCTTCGGGCCATACGCCTTCCTCGTTACAACTTCAGGCGCCATCCAATATGGCGTGCCCACCATCGTTGACCTTTTGCTCTGCTCGGGGGTGATTTGGGCGCAGAAACCGAAATCGGCTGAAACACAGTTTCAAGTTCAAGCATAACTGTTGCTCGTGAACACAAAACAATGAAAGCTACATTGGATTTATTGTTTAAGTGTCAATTTTCTTCTGGTAACGTTCATAACGGCAAGTAAAGGAAGCGCGTAACAAAGGTTACATTTGTTCTTGTTCAAGGTGTGAAGGTCTATGCTGAATTTTAAGAATACTATAATAAGATTATGACATGGCGATTGAGCGTGAGAGTGATTGGCGATCTGGGTTTAGCAAGTCGCGTCCGAATTAATGTAACTGATTGTTTGTGTGTAACATTATTCAGGTGAGCTCTCTTGTATGCGATTCACTTGTCAGGTGAATTAAAACCGAATCGTTGATGAAACATTTTGACTTTTTCGATTGAGTTGCAAGCATTTTACAGCTCACAACACAACAGGGAAATGTGTCTCCTACTAAGTGCTTCCTCGCATTGACAGCTTTCGGAAGAATTTATTGGAAAATCGATGAAGAATCGATAAACTTGGAATCCAGTCTATCCGCCTTCCGCAGTTTTCATCCGGAGGTCCAAATAAAAACTAAGTAAGGGTGGCTGCCCTCAGGTTGTTTCAATTTCGACCTCCAGTGGAAAATTAAAACTATGGCAGCTATGGAGTTAGCGCACAAAATGAAGCTGGTCGCTGTTTGACGCATACCGGACTGAAGATACCAGCAACTTGTTTCAACCAGCAAGTTGTTTCCGTCAACATTACGGAAACAACTTGCTGGTTGATTTTCAAACGCGAACTGAGTCATTGCACAAAGACGTCCAACATGGCGCCAAAAATAAACCTGTGACTTAAAATACCGCAAGATGATTTACGCCCATGTCTTCCGCTTGCATACCAGCGTCAGTTATAAACGGCAACGTGCAACAGTTGCGGGCATCACTCATCAGCGTATGCTGCAGTTTTAAGTACGAAAGATGTTTTGTCACAAGAAGTACGAAAATCGATTTTGTAAGAAAAAAGGAGTCAGATCATGAGCTTCGTTGCAGTTTAGACATCAGAAAAAAGATGTATTTCACAAAAAAGACACAATACATAACGAATTTACTACTAATCAACTACAACCACAATGCCTTTCAATTAGACCACTCTGCATATCTTGGTCAATATTATTCACTTCAAATAATAATAACCCCTCAAAAAATTACATGAAAGCGGTCCACCAAATAATATATTTCATGCTGGCTTCTGTCCGAAGCGCTTTCACGATCGGTTGTAATATTAATATATTGAAATTTACAGGGAAGATATTTACAAATGCAATACTTACTTAGTTTGACACTTCCTTGCATACCAAGCAGTATATTGTCACTTTTAATGTCTCGGTGAATAACGTTTCTACTGTGGAGGAATTCCAAAGCTTGGAGGCACTGCGGATATGAATATTTGCGGATATAAAGATTTGAGGGAAAAAAATAGCGAATATGAAGATTCCCAGAACAACTTCGACAATGCACCAAGTTACGTTTAAAGTAAAGGTGAGGGGTGATGGAATGTTTCGTGTCCGTGCAACGAAAAGTTTAAACCGCAATGAACTGAAAAATAAAACCATCTGTAGTTTATCCTGAATCAACGTGAAGCTGCATAAGACCGGAGATGGCTGATTCCACTGTAGCTGCATAGTGAATTTATTTTGAACAACAAATGCACAGGATTACAGAAAAAACAGGCGCATCTTTTAAAAAGAACAAAGGTACGCACGAAACTTGCACAACATATTGGTGTCATATACTCGGGGTACTGGCAGATAATAACACTTTATAGAAAGTTGCGTTGATCCTGTAGTGAAATTGTCGTACATTATAGAAGTCTATAATACAGTATCATTTTCATAAATGGGGAAGCGGCCTTTATAATAAACCCGCAGGTGAAAGAAAGCAAATGGTTAAACTTAAACTCGGTTCTTCCCGTCATGCTAAGCGAGGTGCGCTTCTTCGTGCTACAACGCAAGCGAGATGTTCGTGCAAAGTCATGGCATGTGGGCAATGCGCAAGGTCAAATACACAACGACGCCTGAGCGCAGATTAATTTCAGGTGATGCCGCAACGCTCCACGAAGGAATCACAGTGGCAGAACAAGATGGCCGACTAGAAACCCGTTATCATGACGGAAGAGAGATTCCAGCCGTGACGGCACCGTTTGCCAAACAAGAAGGCCGCAGAATCGAATTTACACCCGACCTGGATTCGAACCCAGATCCAACAATACCGAAGCGAATGCACTTTACCTACAGGCTACGGGTTGGTTTTCAAAGTAAGTGAATCAGGTCCGTAATGACCGGTCTTTATACGTACTAGGGGCATTTCAAACACAGTTAATACATTGAAATTTAATCTATCATATACAGCAATCTTTGCGATCGGTAAGGTTAGTAACAACCACCTCTGGATAGGGATGGAAAGACTGATCGTCTGATGCAAGCGTGGCCAAACTATGGCTCTTCGAACTTTTGCATGCGGCTCTTCGAGCTTTCCGAAAGATTATATGTTAGTTCTTTATTTTTGATTTCTATTGCAAAGTGTAGAAATATTGCAAAATGGTACTGTGGTAGCTAGCGTGCCGTACAGTATTACTTTTGCAAGCTGTTCAAAACGATTATGTTGTCACAGAAGCGTAGATTGCAAACAAATTCGTGTTTTTAGATTTTTATGTTGCGGCTCTTTGTAACTTGGTTTTTACGATATGCGGCTCATACATAGAACAGGTTTGGCCACCCCTGGTCTAATGGGTTTGGCCGACAAAAGCTACAGTACATTACGCACAAATAATAACCGCACTTACCTCACGGCAAACAGCAGCTATTTGTCCTTCGTCCATGCAGGTCTCAGTAACAACGTCCGTCAACGACCCCCCCGGGAGATATTCCATCACGACCCACAACTCTTCGCCCTGAGCACAAACATGTTCAATTGAAAGCTGGGCACAATTCCTCATTTCAAACACAACTGATGCCTCATCGCCAAAAATAAGCGTTAAAGTGCGTGACTCGTATGCAACAAGCGCAAACGCCAATGCAACTTTAAGGTTCACCAAATAGCAGCAAGAATCTTTCCGAGACCAGCAACAGCATTTTACTGAAGGAAAGAGTAGAATGTGAACTACGTTTTCAGTCTTCCTGGCAATGACTCAAGTGCGACCACAAAAAACGGTTCAAACTTCATGAAAAGATGTTTTGATGTTTACGTTTCGCAGGTGACGTTGAACCGAACATTGAACAATATCAAATATATTTTTGCGGTAGTAAAAGGGAAAGCTCACAAATATTTTGTGCGTAGAAATACAGCTTTGTATATTCACAATGTAGTGCTATCGTGAAAGACAAGGCATTGGTTGTGATCCAAAACCTAACATTGCGTACGCTTCATCTATTGCCTGCGTAAGAAGCTCGTCAGCGCACTATTGCTTAGCGACAGTCAGTAATTTGAAAACAGCAGCTAAACTCGCAGGTTTGTGATTTGGCCTACAGAGGATGTATTAGTAATCTCCAGCCTTTCCTCAACAACGGAACTCTCCTATGTGCAATGCAGCACTGTGTGCACAACACATTTACCTGGTTAAACGCGTTGAGGTATTTTGAACTGCAGAATACTTTTTGGGACCTGTGGAAAGCTTTGTAATGATTAATTTGATTAAGCTCAACTAGTAATGCCTTTAGCTGTTTTGCCAAACTTTGGTATTTCACACACAAAACTCAGTACCGGCGACATGCCATACTTAGCTATCCGGGACATCTGACATAACAAAAACTTTTGGCTGAAAACTGCACTCACATGTCAAAATGCAGAACTCTCCAGCGCAGTGGTTTTCAACCTGGGGGTCGTGGATCATTGGAGGGTCGCGAGTAAATATTTTATGTACACAACAGTACTACATTTGCTTTGAGTTTTAGATGATGTCGTTGCATACAGTGGGTTGCTACAATGCAGTGGTTCTCAACCTGTGGTACGCGAGCAGCTTTCCTGTTCATATTCGAAAAGCTTCGTTGATTCGTTTCTGTGTTATAATTCGTTCGTGTGTCATGCTAATGTTGCTAATTCGTTTGTGGGTTATATTAATCTTAAGTACATTTGAGCAAATTACGTTCTTCTGAAACCAGGCGTGTACACTCCAATGTTAAAAAAACACCGGGTGGTGCGCGATCACAACAAGCTTGAGGACCACTGGCAGGATGGGTCTCGCGGTACGAAAAAGTTCAAAACCCCTGGTCCAGGGGAACGTTCCCTCAAAGAGCTTGCTTAGTGTGCGCGGAATGGAAGGCCGTGTGAGCTCAAATCTCAAAGGTGGAGCTTGCGTCCGATTGAAAGCACGTATTTACTTTGTCTTGTCAATACTTATGCAGTGCGCGGCAGAACGAAAGTACTGCGCGGGGGTTCTAGGCCAGCTGCGCGGCCGCGCAGCTCAGAGGGAACATTGGTCCAGGGGAATCCACCAGAATCCAGAATCGATGATTTAAACGCGGCGTTGATGAAAGCAATGACTTAAAACGCACAATTTTTTTTAAAATTAGCTAAGACACACCTATACTGGCGATCTTACTTTAAGGTAAGAATCGAGGTAGTTCACTATATTAGGATGCTTGTTTTCCCTCATGACGATGATCTCATTGATGATCAGCTCCTTCTTCGGCTGCTGCGACAAGTTCATTTGCTTAATGGCGACCTGGTCGCTAGTGGCAACGTCCTCCGCCGTGTACACAGTGCCGGACGCTCTGCAACGCGAAAATTTCAGCATCAGTGAACCGTTCCGGTCCGTTTGCTATTCAGGGTCACGTGACCTGTTTCAGGCAAGTGATCCTTTCAATGTCATATCCATGACACAAACATGCGCTTAGCCGTTTCTTTAGAGCAGCATGTCGACTAATACGTGGTAAGAAAATGCCTAGAACTGTATTTCAGCCAAGATACAATGAAACCAAAAATCTGTAAACCTTTCAGGCAGCACCAACGTCTTAATGCGGACCAAACAAGCTAGTTTATAAATATTCACATCGATAAGTTTAAAGCACTCACCCTTGCCCGATTTTTTCAAACTTGGTGTACTTTGTTTCAGGGTTGCCCATGGTAACGATGGTTCCTTCAAAAGATGCAACACATCAAGTGGCAAAAACATCAACGAAATAATGAAGTAACTAGTGCACAGGATAACTGCACAAAAACCACGATGTTCAGGATTTACTTCACGAACTACAACCTTTTGAACAAAAAACTTATTTACATGCTTGCAGATTGCAATATGTCGTGGATTGAAATCATTCGAATAAATGTGATTTACAACTTTTTCCAGGTATTGCTTCGAAGAATTTACACATGGAGTGGAGAAGTTTTCAAACAATCTAGCCATTTAACCCTGCGTGACAAAATCACTAAGGATTTGTCACGTAAGGTTAAATGGCTAAGTTATTTCCAGGGTTTTTTTCTTAAAGAAAATGTTAGGTACCCGGTATGGACCTGTAGGGACCCGATGTTCTCTGATTCTGTAGACCCCATGATAATTTTATCTAATTCTAGGGACCCGATTTTTAATTCTAGGGACCCGAATCGGGTCCCTTAAACGCCTTAAAAAAACCTGGTTACTCCCATTATATTTTTCCCTTGGTGCTAACTAATAACTGCACTGCGGAGCTTACGATTCCAAAACTTCACGAAAGCACATGTGATCAGGATTTTAACATTCAAATTTTCACAATGTAATTTGTAAAGCCACAATATGTGCAACAACTGACGTGCTAAGAAATTAACCTACTGAGTTTGGCTAAAACTTCTTCGTCGGATATTTTTTTCTTCTTCTGCTTGTCCGATCTGTTGTTAGCAGCTTGATTGGTGGAAGACGCATTTGTGGATTTTGCATCTGGTGGCGGACCGAGGGGGTCAATCACCGATCTGGTGTAAATCTGTGACCAAAAAATCGACTTCTGTAACATTGAGCAAAAAAACATATTTTAGCTGAAAAACTTCTGCTTTGAACTGTTCAGTCTACAATTGAAGATTTCAACCATTAATTCAACGTGTAATGGATATTCTCTAACAAATGTGACTTCGCTACTCCCTGATATGAAATTAATAAGGAAATCAACGTATTTGCCGATTCCCATAAATGTGAACCGTATCTTGAAAATTGCATGTAAGTAGGAATGCGGACAGGAAATATAAACAGGCAAAATAAACGCAGGACGGAATATTATTCAGCGGGACATATTTGCATATAAGTGACATGTTTTGCATATAGCGCACATCGTTAACGACGTTCAGAACCAATCCAATAAAAATTACCATAGCGCAATTACATAGTCCGTTAGCGCACGTAACTAAATATCGTGGAGATTCGTGTATTGCCGCGTCGCCGCCTTAACTCCTTCATCGTGAAACGTTGATTGCTGTCACGACGGCTCAGGGCAGTTGGCGTTTGTATTTTACGGCGAGTGTTGAGCAGGGGCGTCCTGTTGTCGCTATTACCTGTTGTTGACGCTGTTCTTTATTTCTGTTGATGGTAACTACTGCAATTTTACGTTGATTACAAGCCTAGCGTAACAGTGCCGCTTCGCAGGTTTCGTGCGTCACAAATACAACGCACATGACGTAACAAAACAAAATCCTTTTGCAGCCTGCACTTACTTACTGAGCATGACTTTGGGACAGACAACAATCAGAATGAGCCGATCTCATGAAAAGAAAAACTATATGTTGTGATCAAATCCACGAAAAACAACTCACGGATTTTGTGTGATCCGGTCGGGGAGCGATCGCCGGTGGGGGGCCGTCGTCATCGCCTGAGTCGCTCTCTGGTTCGTCTTCAGACTCAGCGTGGTGCGCGCCTGGTTTTGCAGTGGGGGTGTGGTCCACTTGCCGCGGGGTTGCATTGGGGGTTGAACTTGGCTGCGACGCAAATCAAGCAATGAACCCAAAGCAGATCTATGCTGTTTTGCTAATACGGAAAAGCGAACTGGAAAGACGTTCAAGATGATAAGGGTCCTGGTTATTTTTTTCGCTGAAACGTTTCGGTCATTTTTCTGCAACGGTATTCATTCATCAGCCTAACTTTTCAGACATTATCATCAAAATGACAGAATTTTTTCGGTCATTGAAAAAAAGAGTTTGGTCTGTGACCGAAAAAAGAAACCCAATCCGAAAAAAATGTTTTTCAACTCGAAAAAGTTATTTACTTTCAGCCGAAAAAACAGCTACGGCCAATTGTTCGGAAGTAACGATTTCAAAGAAAAATTGCAAGCACGCCAGCCTCTGCCCAAAATGATTCAAGACATGTTAAATGACGAGCATGTAAACGTTTCTGCAACTTCAGGTTACAGTAAAGCCTTACCACAGCTAAGCCCTTTAATTTATTAAACCACAGAAAAATCCTTAAATTAATCGACTAAACCACAGCTGATCTTCAACCGCGAAACCGGGATATTTTGAAACGTGACAGGACTGAACATCAAGAGAAATGGAAAATTGTCTGGAGCTCTTGAGAAGTTCAAAAACTCAAACAAGTAGCAGAAAAACGAGATACTTGACGGGTGATTTCATTTTAAATTGCTTCATAATCAGTTTTGAAAGCTGGTCTCGCTTCGCAAGTAAACTACAAAGACAAGCAACGGTCATTAGAGGTCAAGGATGGCCAAACCTGCTCTATGCATGAGCCGCATATCGTAAAACCCAAGTTACAAAGAGCCGCAACATACAAATTTAACAACACGAATTTATTTGCAATCTACGCTTCTGTGACATCGTACTTCTTTTTGGAACGACTAGGAAAAGTAATACTGTACTGCACGCTAGCTACCACAGCTCCAACTAACAATATTTCTACACGTTGCAATAGAAATAAGAAATGAAAAACAATTCTACACAATTTTTTCGGAAAGCTCAAAGAGCCGCATGCAAAGGTTCAAAGAGCGGCTCGCGAGCAGTTTGGCCACTCCTGTTATTGATCGATTCGGTTCCGGAACTAAAAACTGAAATATAACACCAGCAGAGCAGAAACCTTTAAAACAGCCTGAGACTGGTTGGCGTTAGTGCTACTTTTCATCATATGAATGTACTTTTGGTCTCCAGTCTTCTCTGACTGATCATAGAACTCCAGTACCTGAGAAGAAAGGTCAAAGGTCAAGCGGACCTACAGAGTAAAAATTACTTCTCAGAAGTATATCGCGAGTTTGTGCGCAAGTGAATGATGAAATACGTCGTTCTTCAAGTCATGGAAATATAACGGGTTCAACATAGCCGACACAAAAATGCAAGGAAATTATCTTCAAGGGCGTCCAAAATATTGAATTTATATGATTTGTAGAAAAAGGCTCCACAACCACCAGCTCTCCAGATAATTTCTTTTCCCAGCACAGCCAATTCTAATCATTTTCCTTTGATATCAAAGTGCTACGAAATAATTTAATTTGATTCTTTGGCAGATTTTTTCACAAGCCCGAAGCTTAACTGGAATGTTCTGCAACTTCACGTTAAACACAACAACGAAATACCACTGATCTAGACGAAGCAACATAGGACTTTATTTATTTTAAATCCTTTTTAAGGCTCAGTAAGATTCAACGAATGGAACGCGGAAAGTTAAATCAGAAAGCAAGCGGTCGCTGTTTCATACTCAGTACAAAGAAAAAACAAAAACAATTGTACAGTGCAAAAAGCATGTGCTACATGCAGTATATTGAACAACAGTACATCACGGTCGGGGAATTCCCGTTTACAAACTACGACTGACAAATGCTGATACTCTGTGATAGTACTCGAAGAAACAGCAGCCTTCGAAATGAATCGAATGTTTGCGAAAGGTGATCAAGGCAGCTGTAATCTTAAATATCGGAATATACATATTTCTCACGTTGGAGAGCATTCGAACACCTTCAAATAGCTTACCTGGAGAACAGCTTTAGGATTTTTAAGTTGTTCTGATTTAGTGATATTAGATGTCTGCAGTAACCTGGACCACTGTTGTGGCATACCCGTGAATTCTCCAGTAACAGCATCGAAGCCCACATGCACTGTGTGCTCGAAATCAGAAGGATAAGAAATCTCCGGGCGCTCGCGTACTTTGTCTTTTTTTGCTGCAGACAAAAGGTCACAGTGAAATGCGCCAACAACGACTTTTCGTTTTGCACGATGCTTCTGCCAACTTACATTTTTGATCACCCCCTGTAAAAATGTACTTGATTTTCTTTTTCTTTTTTGTGGCATCTTCTGGGACAGAAGGTAAAGGTTTCTGATTTTGATGATCTCCTTTTTGAGCGCTCGTTAATCTCACCGGAGGAGCGGGTGGCTTGCTTTCAGGGTCGCTGTCCATTTTGAAGTTCTTTTAGCCTAGCAATGGCGAAATCTGAGTTTTAAATAATTATATCATAGCACATTACAAACACGTAAGATTGCTACTTACCAAACAAGTTGTATTTCAGCAAATTAAGAGTATTTCTTTAACACCGAACACCAAGATCAGTTTAACTTATAACAAAACCTAAACCTGAAAGATAGATAACAATTATTGCAGACACGAATAAAGATTTAAAGAGATCATAGTTACTTAAAGGTGGATTGACAACAGCCATCAAGCATAAATGATTATGGCAGGCAATGCTGCAATGGTAAAAAGTATTTTGGGGCAAGAAAGAACACGCTCTGATCTCCTTATGACGATACTTTCAAGTATATACCCCATATTTTGCATTTAAAATTTCAACAGGTGCATAAACATAATTTCAACAGGTGCATAAACATAATACAGTTTGAGGATAATTATAAAACTTGGTGTGCTAAAATCTGGATTAAAAATAACCTGTAGGTTGATGGAATCTGAAAACAACAATTCACTGATACGCTTTCAAAAATTGAAAATGTAGGATTTGTTCATAAAGAAATTAATCCGCTCCTCCCAAGGGTTGCTAAGTCTTCTCATATAAAAGTCACACTCACTCACACTTTTTCCTTGTGACAACTTAGATTTGCAGTCCGAGACAACATGGCAATGAAAACATTTAATGGGAGAAGCTTAACCACTGTCACAACAATATCTTCATTTTAGGCAAAGGTCTGCTAAAATGTATTATGTGCTTTGTATCATGTTTGAAATTATTTTAAAATGTGTTAACGTTGATCTGATACAGTGAAGGTCAGCATTCACTAACACAACCAACCCTTGACCTAATATAGAGCTCATGAACACTGCCACTAAGATTTCAGTTTTTAAATCGTTTTCTCTTGATCATCACTTATGGTCATGAAACTTGGGTAATGAGTGAAGGAGTGCAATCTGAAGTACAAACGACAGACATGGGATTTTTGCTAAGAGTTCATGGCAAGGCACTTCATGGCAAAGGGCACAGTTCCAAAACTTGTAAAACCTTGAATAACGGGTCACTATCTGAAAAGAGGTGTCAGCTATAATGGTTTGGCCACTTGACCAGAATATCCCAGGAAAAATTGGTTAGGTCAGTCCTACTGGCTACACCCACAGGGGAAAAATCCCAGGACCCTGTTTACATCTCTGACCTGGATTCAGTCTCATCTTGGTGTGGAGCCATCAGGGCAATCAGGGGTTCCTTAACACAACAGGTGTTACAAAATCTCCCAGGGCAGCTGCACATACGATCCTTCCCAGAGCAAGAAAAATTGGGAAAATGAATGAACAAATTGTCATTGCTGCTGTTTTTCAAATGCCCAGAAGCATGGGCAGGGGTCTCAAACTCAAATTGCTCTTAGGGCCAAATTAAGACATACGAAGGAACCAGAGGGCAGCATTATGATGCTGGCACAACAATGGCATTATTTCAAAACAGCTTTTATATCTCATTTCCTGCAAACTAAACCTAAAAGATAGATAACAGGTATTGTGAGTTATAGGCAAATCATTTCTAGCCGTTTCTATGTTCGTTTGAAAAAGGAACTTGTTCACTTGCTGGCCAAGCAATTTTACACCAGTGAATAATACAACTTGAATGTTGATTGTATGAAAATTCCCAAAACGCATTGCATGCAGGCCGCATGTTTGAGATCTCTGAGCACGGGCATGAAAAAATGTGCAGACAAAATAAACTACAGACACGTATGTAATTTCACACACTTGTGCATAATAAAAAATCACCTTGGAAACTCAATACTTATTTTTCGAGCCTATATGCTTTTGGAAGGTTTTGAAGACAACCTTATAAAGGATCGGTTCATTTCTGCCCATGGAGTGCATAGACGTTTCTCCTGTTTGGCTGTCATGGCAGGCCCCCTTGTACTGTAGAGCACTGTAGGTGTTCACTTAATGCCGATCAAATATCAAATGCTGACACCAGTGTTCACTTTGAGGCTCGCAAATGTGCATGCAAAGTACCACTAGACCATTTGCGCAATGAAATCTCATTGTCACGCACTTGTAAAATCCCAAATTTAATATCGATATATTTTATATAGCCCCTTGTAACGTTTCGAATGTTTCACTGGTTGTGAGTTTGCTATATTTGCTATAGTTGCACAATTGCATGAATTTTCTTTTAGAGTGAACACTCCTTTTCTTTTAGAGTGAACGGTTCTCTTATGGGGGTGGTTTGGTATAGGCAAGGACATTTCCCTTCTAACATTGCATAGCATTATCACAAACCAACCACGCCCCTGCTTTGTCCAAATAGCGCTTGTGGAATCATATGAAACAATCCAAATTGATATTGCATTGGAGGCACATGTTTCAAATCACTTACGCTGCCAACTCCAATAAAAGCAAAGCTATCAGAAGCTTGTACTCTGCCAGACACATGCAGAGCTATTTTGCAATATTTCAGTTTATGGTGAGAGGACCCAGTATCCAAACTCAATTGTGTGGTTTTGCAGTGTAGGCCTAAATTCTATCTGTTAACACCTCTTACGTTATGATAGGATTAAAAAAGGTTTAGGTCCACTTAATGTGACTGAACTGTGGTTTGTGTGATGCAAAAATATCAGCATCAGTCATTGGCAATGAAGAACATCTGTGTGGGCCCCAAAGTGTGTTATCGATACAGCTCTATCAGTGCTATTCTAAATATCTAGTTGTGTTAGGCTACTAGCCAAGTTTTATGGGTCATAGGAAATCTGCAGAAAATGTCGTTTTATTCTGGTAAGTAATAACAAACCAGGGTTCCCACACATTTTCAAAAACCATTTTCCATACCTTTTCAAAACAGGATTTAAGAATCTTTAATACCATCAGCTATCTACATTTTTCCAATATTTTATTAATGGAACACAATGCAAAAAACATTTGCAGACCTGTCATCAGTGGTAAAGAACAAAATTTGAATAAAAAATGGCTGAATTTGGAATTTCAATACTATATGAATATTTTGGCTAAATTCAATACTTTCAAGGTCTTGAAAATCAATTTCGCAATTCAATAGTTTACAATTCTGCATGGGAACCCTTCCAAAAGCTGCCCTTCCAAGTGAGACCCCATGCTAGATGATCCACCATGTACAATGACGCTCCATGCCACAGGTGAAAACTAGTTAACACCTTCAGAGTTGTCCGAGTTTCGCTTTAAAAACTTATAATTTGCCAAGTTTTTGCAACTCTCTAACTTGCCAGTCGATTATGCTAGAGAGCTGTTCAAACCTTCAAAATGACTTGCCAAGTCTTCAAGTTTGCAATGAAAAAAAGTTTTCAGGTTTTGGGTTTCATTTTTTTGTGGGTGACGTCGTGTGGGAGGAAAAGTATTTCACTCATGTAAAGTAAGTTAAATCCAAGTCTTTTGAGCCTTTGATTGGTTTTCTACGGTTTCTGGTTTAAAAACTATGGCCAAAAATCCATAAAAATGGCAATTTTACCAAAAATTGGTAAATTTACCAAAAATTAAAAATTTCATAATGTCAATTACTCTATATCACATAATAACATATAAAAACCTTACTGCAGAGCAACTGTACAACACGTTAGCTGCAGGTGCACAAGATAGACTTCAAAATCCTGCATTGAGCATGTGGTTTCATGCTATTTTCTCACCTTTTTGCAACTCCATTGACTCACCAGTCGATTGTGCTAGAGAGCTGATCAAATGTTCAAAAGATGTGGTAAGTCTCCTAGATTGCAATGAAAAAAAAATTGAATAGCAAGTCAATTGAGTACTTTTAAATCTAAAGAAGGTTGTGTCAAATGTGTCAGGCTGGATGCAGAAGGTTGATTTCACCAAGCAATTTTTCCATTGTCGAGGCATCCTATGTGGTAGCACTTCAGCTTGCCAAAGCATGAGCCTTATACCATTATAGAAACACTGGTGAAACAATCAGGGCCGTCGCCAGCGGGGGGCCAGTGGTGTCCAGCCCCCCATTTCATGTTTGGCTCTCCAGTTACTGCATACATCCAATATTGTGTTTAAAAATGTGCCCTTCTGCTGCGAAATCCTGGCGACGGGCCTGGAAACCATGACTGCTGGAATGTGTTACAATAGTTTTGGATGGCAGAGCTGGCAACAAGTTTCTTTTTCTAAAGACACAATCAAGGGAAGAATTGTCAAAATGTCTAGCAAAATTAAAATACAGCTCACTGCGCAAGTACTTCCTCTTGTAATTTAGCTGGATGTGTCAACATGGGTTGGGGTCATTTCATTATAATTCAACCCATGGGCGGAACCACATGGTATAGGATTTCGTTCCTTTTCACGTATGTTTGCAGCTACAAATTTTTAGGAAAAATGACACCAATTTTGTAAAAATTGATCGAGCGGTTTTTGATTTATCACTGCTTTTGTATTTTTACCACTATATGGCATTTGCACTGATGAGCAACACAAAAATGACTATAACTCTAGATCTGCTAGTCCAATCCTAATGAAATTGGTGCCTACACCCATGTTTTCTAGGATGGGCTTTCTAAATATTCAGTTTAAATTTACCTAAATCCAATACTTTTCATGATATTTGCGTTTTTGCCGCCATACATTGCTCACCTAATTTGGGATGGATGCCGAAAAAAAAAAGATTGTTGCTTTAGATAGAAAATATGGCTGTGTTTCCAAACATATTACTCTGAAGACTAACGTTTATGAACTTCTACAAAAAAATCACAAATATTTAATTTTAATTTATTTGTTTATAGCAGACACGAAGTCCATAGTATGAACACACACACTCTGCAGAACGCAGGTTGATAAAAACAGACAATACAGAACGTAGTACAAGACATTGAAGCCGGCGA
>Ga0210059_1002504_pt1 | contig 28850 bp, 22 predicted proteins | sample Ectturendosymbi2_FD_188042 | JGI IMG/M metagenome (GOLD analysis project Ga0210059, IMG submission 188042) | Ecteinascidia turbinata endosymbiont from Florida, USA - Sample 2 (SPAdes) (version 2) | ecosystem: Host-associated > Tunicates > Ascidians > Unclassified | place: Key West, Florida...
ACATTGGATTTGAATTCCAATCCAATAGACAGTACCCATTCCAGAATAATTTCAAACGAACGATAAACTGTCTGGTAACTCGGGCTAATATGAATGAGCCTAAGACGTGGAGGATTCACTGGCGTTACCATTGTTATAAGACATGAGTTACGTAACAATGGACGAGCTCCATGAGAACTCTCATTCATTGTTGCGTAGCCAACGTCACGGAGCAACGATAGTACCAGCCAGAATGAGCAAATGGAAATTTCAGTGATACAAGCTCCGAACGGTTGCATTCACAAAGTGTAGGTTGCGTGATGAGCGCAAGGGACGCTGCTGATCTGGAATGGCCCCTGAGTGAAGATATGCAAGTTAGTGCGCTGCCGCCTGTCTGAATAGCCATGATCATCTCTTGTTGAAGCGTCAAGCTGCTTGCCAAGTGTGTCGCTTACGCACGTTTGTGGCACAAACAGTCACAATTGGTGAGCAAAAGGTCTGCCGGAGTCGGAGTCGTTAAAATTTTATACGACTCCGACTCCTCAGGTTGAAAATCCTTCAGATTCCGACTCCACAGCCCTGATCAGCACCAATCTTCATCATGTGTCATGTGATACAGTACTGCTAGAACGAATGTAATGATGGAGTGTTATTGGAAAATACTTGCGGCATTTTTGTTGTTAAAAAACTGTTTTTGTTAATTTTTTGGACACTGTTTGGATTTGGACTTCACATTTAAAATAATTTTTGGACTATGGTTGGACTTCGACTGAGTTTTTAAAATCTGTAATGGATTTGGATCGTAAAGATGACAGTCCGCTCATCTCGAGCGCAAAGCATGCCGTGGCTAGGTTAGCACGCCTGATGTGGCGTGCTGCGTTGAAGTCCGTGTTGTGATCTACGGGTAGATACAATGGGATATAAGGATGCAGTTTTTTTATGGTCCAAATGACACCCCAGTATTTTGCAATGACACCCTTAATTTTGGAAGTCAAGATATGGTTTTTGCCTTGTATCGAAGTAAAACGATTTGAGGAAAACGTGTTTTTCTACACTGCACTCGAAGTTGTTTGTCAAGACCTCCTGTGTCAGGGTATGCTATGGAACAGAAGTTTTTCCATATTCTGTAAAATTTTCCATACTATTTCCGTTCCATCCTTCAAATCTTCCATTCCGTAGCATGCCCTGTTCTGCGTCAGTCCTGCGCGAAAGTCATCGAACCACACCATGTGTCCGCAACACAGACTCCAACAAGACTAAGACTTTCAGATAAACCTATTAATGCGATAGTTCAGAGCTCCAGGTAGTTGTGATTGTTGTGCTGTACGGTTGTAGCTGCTAGCGTTAGATTGCAGCCCGAAAGAACAAGTTTTATTTGAGTTGTGTTTCGGTGTGTTGCAGTTGACTGCATCGCCTTGAACTACTGAGGCAAGCACAAGAGAAAGATGGCAATTCGGGGCATTAACTAACAGGAAAGCAACCAGCAGCAATAAAGCACCCTCGACGAGTTCACTCTACTACTACTAGGTTGCACTATCATGATATAGGGATAAGTGAACTACGATAATTCGCTTGTGGTGACTATCACAGTGACTTGTTACTCACGGGCACCATCTAGCGGCGAACATTTATTTACATGTGGCGTCATCTGCCGATCACCACAGGTGCAAAGCAGTTAATCGCGAAAAAAGAAATTTTACAGGTTCATGCATTGAGTAAAGGACAGCCATTATATTCGACGGGAATACCTATCCCTGAATATATCAGCAAACATCTAGGACAGTGGATTTCAACCTTTTTTCTACCGCGACCCAATAGAGCAACCCACTATAACCCAGCAACCCTATCTAAAACTCGAATAAACGAAATGTAATACAACTGTGTACGTAAATATCTACTCGCAACCCCTCCAAAAATGGTTCACGACCCATAAGGGGGTCGCGACCCCAGGTAGAAAACGACTGATCTAGGACAGCCGTGTTTCGTCATCTGCGCAATTTGAGTATGAAGCACGGGAGGCAAGGTCTTGAAACGGAGAAACAGCAATACACTATTTCCCTCACGAAATGCTTCGCTTACAAAGCACATTGAAAGTCATCGTAATCGCTGAAGCTGAAGGACTGCAGCGATCGTCGATTTTGTTAAGGCAGTACGATGAACAAAACTCTCAAAAGAAAACACAGCAACAGGGAGAATGCACATGGTTGCTTGGCTGATAAAAGAGGAGCTAGCCATTAGGAAATTGTCATCGCTGCAGGTGCTGACTGATAAGGTGAGTGCTAATGAAAGATTGAAAGATTTTGAACACTGAGCTCAACAACTGTTAGTGAGAAAACCCTGCTTATTTGCAAAGTTGTCACGGAGAAAATAATGGGAGAAATCACGAAATGCCATCTTAGGTCAACCATGGTAGACGAAATCAGTAATAGCTCCACATTTCAACAGTGCATTGCATTTGTTCGATGTGTGGTGAAAGACAAAATAAAAATTAGCTTCCTAGATACAGTATTCGCACAGTTGATGCAAGCGTTGTCTAGAGCAATTCATTGGCAATGTTGAAAACCGTTGCAGCGGATTACCTGCTTGATCTGAGGAAGTACGTAGCTACTGCAAACGTGTTGCTGCAATGATAGGTCGGTCGAATTATCAGTCGCAGAAGTTGAAAGCGGAAATTGGAACTTTGGTATCTGCGCATAGTCATGAGCAGTGCGCACCACCTCGCTTTGGCCTCCTGCGATACTGCCGCAAATGCGTATGCTGTACGAAAACGCGATAGCACTTTACTGGAAATACAGAAGTATTTTGCTGTTTCACCGTTGCGATCGGCTTGCCTGGCGATGTATTAGATTACCATGAAGACAAAAGGTCGGCGGTTGCAGCGAGCATGCAAAACAAGGTGGTTGTCGAGTGAGGCAGGGGTGAGAGTTGTTGGGATAAGATTTTGGTTGGCTGTTCGGATCGCACCAAAGCAGCTATCAGAAACATAACATGATGCAATGCAGGCCCGTAACCAGCTTGGTACACCAGGGGTGGCGAAGAGTTTTCTGAGAGGAGCCTACATTTTTTATACTATGTCCAATAGTTTTCAACTATGCTCTACACATTTTTCCAGGGGGGGGGATTTTGCAGGGTGGAGAAACCCCCCCTGATCTCTCTGGTTACGGGTCTGATGCAGTGTGTATTGGTTTACTGGGACTTGTCAAAACAAAATTTTCAAGGTCCTTCACCTTTCGTCAACATCGTTACTTCACCTTACAGAACTGAGCGAAGTGTTTCAGCAGATATGTTTTAACTTTGCGCAGAGGAAATCTTCCGTAGGATTGTCTGTCAATAAGCTTTCTGACGCCACTGCTAAATCCAAACCTTTAAAAAAGCTGAACGTTGACTGGGAAAAGTTTGAGAGTGAATTAGGGGAATAGTCATGGAACCTTGGTCTCATCGTAGGAGAAGCTGACAACGTGCTAAATTTATCGGCCAAGTTGCGTGGAGCACATGGCTGACACATCTCTGAAATATTGCAAAAATGCTGCTAGCTTGTACTCCACCGTATGCAGAGACCCTTTCTTTCACACAAGATTTCCGGAAATTTGCTGCATTGCTCAAATTGCCCTGATAATCAAGATCATCCCTGCGTCTACAGCGCCCCATCGAAAATATGAGCAGGTGCCAGTCCTGGATTGTGGTAAATAGGTGACACAGATGCTGATGTCATGAAGTGTACAGTATACCACCTTACGACGATAGTGCGTGTAGAACATTCTTGTGCCATCAAACTCAGCCAAAAGTTAATTGTTTTGGAAATGTGAATAAACGTCATAGCGTGCCGTCACGAACAGGGCATACCAAGTAAAAATGACCACCTTATGCCACTTATTGAATCATCAGTGAACGTCCCATAAGAAAGGTCAACCTACGCCACTGTCGCAAAATCATGAAAACAGGGCCCAATCGGTTGATTCCTCAAAAACTTGCAGCAAACCTAGTGCTTTATTGCCACACAATCTCAATTTCACTCTACGTCAAACCGTTGCTTCCTCAAACGTGGTCTATAGGGGATGTGCTAGAGTGTAGTGTTGTCTTTAAACAGTGAAACAAGTGCAATTTCCTGCTATACCCATCTTAAGCATTTTGGAATTTTGACTTTGCAGGAACAAAAGTCTGTGTGGAGGAATCGTAATTTATTTGGATTTACAGTATACACACCTAACACGAAGTTATCTGCACTGCTTTAACTATTACCATATCACCACAGCATTCCAAAGTAGTTATTTGTTGTATCACACGCTGGACGCAGTTACGCCTTAAACGTCGCTACAAACCGCTATACCTAACAATCAGGCATGGATTCAAAAAAGCCATCAGTTCATTTACGTCACAGGTCACCAGTTGACATTAAGCCGCAAAACTAACAACTTAAAACTTCCCGTTTGAAAAGATGCTGTAAGTAACACTTTACTTGCTTTTTTCCAAAGAACAATCTTGAATTTACAGTAACTGTGGCTATCTGTGAGCGAACGCTTAGTGTTACCTTCATGCACCACCCAGGATGAAAGCCCATTTCAGTAACGTTGAAGAAAAAACTCGCTCGTAGAGAGTTCTTCTTTACCGTTGCCTTAAAAGCTGTTTCATTTTTCAATGAACAAATTAGTCGAAACTCGGTTGTGTACACATCTTTTCCTTTCCATTTGTGCAGCCGTATCGCCTGCATGGAAAAACAAAGAACAAAAGCAGCTGAAGAGTGTTAAAACGATCCCTTTAAGCCAGGGCTGCACAACCTGCGGGCGTACCAGTGACGTGAAGAGGGGAGCCGAATGGGGCGACGGCCCCGGGCATCCAAGGCCAGCGCCGGATTTAGGGGGGGCCGAGGGGTCCAGGCCTAGGGCCCCCCACCATGTTCATGTGTTTAGCCATATGTACGACATGTGCGTGCCATTTAGTCATTTTTATTTGTGACGAAAGTTTGTTTGTGGATGCTATTAAATTATCGGTGGGCCAATGAGCAGTATTCCTCTTGAAGAATATTTGATATTGTGACGAAACAACTATTGCACTTATTGGTTTCCTTTATACTGTACTAGCTTTGCTGATGAACCGTGATGCGGTGGTGATCAGCGTATTGTACATAGCTTAGTGTAGTAGTTTCTAGTAATTTAGCGTATCCATGGGTGCAAAAATGCAGTTGAACACTCGCGCCGCGCGATCAGAAACTAGGATCGCGAAAACGTTTTTTTGCATTTTACACTTTATGCATATGAATGCTGTATATGGCAAAGCTTATAGGCGCTACTAACATTCACAGAAATTTTTGCACCCCTGAACTAATCCGTAATGCTGAAAAACGAAGAAATACGACAGAGGTATCCCTTTTTCAGAAAAGGACTAAATTATTTTGAAGCTGAGTGAATTACGTGTGGTTGCATTTGCACAGTTCGCAAAGAAGAGTGAAAAGACTATTGTGACTTTGTGGATAGTGGGTACCAAAAACTTATTTCTCGTAGCGTAACCAGGTGGCTATCACTGTATCGCAACTTGCCAAGGATGCTTCAATTGTACCCAGCTTCACATTCATACTTCATGTCCATCGACATGCCAGCTGTTGCTCTGAAACGTTTTTTGGAAATTATTTGAGCGAATTCTGTTCACATTGAGACATTTCGAATCATTAGTGGTTGCTTTTATTGAGCAAGTTCAGAATATGGAGAAGTCAAAAGCATCAGCTGTTGAGGTTGTATCGTGTTGCGCCACTGTGAAGGCAAAGATTCAAGAGAGACAATCAGATGTACCGGTACATATCAAGCCAAGTTAAACCAGTACTAAGAAAATTCAGCGAAGACAAGGATCATGACTGTGATTCGTTCATGTCAGATCTATCTGCACTGTATAAGTCTTGTGTTTCACATCTGGCTAAATGGACAATTTTATTTGCTGAATTTAAATGATTTGACTAGATTCTTCAGTTTGCGAACAACTAATTGGGAAAAGGATGAAACATGTGAGTAATATCTGCTTGATAGAAACGTTTCTATTGATGAAGCTGAAGCAAACTATTTGAGCAGTACCAAAACTTGTTCGAGTTCGTGCAAAAAGAACATCATCCTAATGTAATTTATTGTAAAATGATGGAACATGATAGATGGGCAAAATATTTTGCAACTTGGAATACCATTAAACACTTCAAGAACTGATAAAGATTGCACAGTTTTACTTCAACGTTATGGCTCTTTATGCTAATATGGAACGATTTTTTCCTTGATACAGCCACAAACAAAAAAGAAAGAGAAACCTTCCTGGTTGAACGAGTTTCTAGTCTAAAGTTGGTGTGTAATTTAAAACATCTTTCATGCAAGCAGTTTCATAAAATTGTAAAAGGCGATTCTACACTTTTAGGAAATATAAGAAACCTGCAAAATTTTCATGGGGTAAATAGGCTAAGTAAATAAGGATTTTGTTTTGTGTGTGTTGAATGAAACATTGTCTACACTGGACGTTTCACTTCAATGCTTAAACCTAATCAATAGGCCTATTTGTTATTTGACTTGTTAAGTGTAGATAATACACACAAGAGTGACGATCGTAAATTGTCTTCCCTTATTGCGATGAAAATGTGGCAGCCTTATTGAACGTCTTGACAAATGAACATGGACAGAAAAAAGGGGATCGTCCCCTTTACAAGTGTAGAGCTTTTCCAAGTGGTTCTAAAATACATTCAAAAGCAGAGGCAAAAATGAGAGAGGAAGAAGCTGCAACTAAGTCAAGAAACGTTCAAGTTACTATTCTACAGTGGCAGAGAAGTCCAGCGGAGACATTTCTGCGGAACCTGTAAGAGGATAGAAATCGAAGAACATGTTGTTACAGACTTAGATGTACGTAACGATGACAATAGACCTAGCTTAAACAGCGGTGCAGCAGCAGAAGAACGTCAAGTAATATCATCGAAAAACGCGACAGATGAGTTGTCTGACGCTATCACTGTTGGCAAAGATATCGGTCTCTGGTCATCAGATATACCGGAAAAAATGCGGGAATATTGGTTGAAAAACGAAAAGTTATTTTTAAAACATGATGTTCAAAAACACAGAAAAGACAGAAAATCCTCACGGAAATGCACCACAAACCTTGTTCGGCGCCGAAACTACAACGCCGAATTCGTTGAAAGAAGCTGGCTTAGTTTTTCTCCTTCACAAACTTGTGTTTATTGTTTCACTTGTAGACTGATGTCGGCGGATGCCACTAATTGTGCGCATTTCCTTATTAGAAAACAACTCTGCGACTGGAAGCACGCTGAGGAGCCATGAGCAATCAATGGAACATAAAGATGCCACCAGTGGCGTACGCAGAAAGTTTTCATGGGGGGGGTTCAATCAGTGGCATAGGGTAGTCATTTGTATTTGGTGTGCGTTGATTGTGACGTCACAATCTGGCGTCATATTCCTGTTTCCAAACCAACGTTTTGGCGAAGTTTGTTGACATAATATGCACATTTTTCTATACATCCACTTTCCTATTTTATGTGTCATTGCACTGAAGATAAACTATTAGGCTATCGGAGGAAAATACACCCAACGCTCAACGCTACGATACAACAGTTCGTAACTGCAAAAATGTCAGGCTGCGCGTTAAAACAGGGGAGTACAACACACTCATAAATTCGTCAGGGCAATTTACAACGGAAAATGAGGCTGCACTACGAATACGTGCAGTCGAGCATAGAGTAAGTGCGGGTGGACTGGCTGGCGAACACCCCGGTTTGAAAAAGTCGAATCTTGATAGCATAAAGTACGCAAGGAAACTTTCGATTTTGTTGTTATTTATAGAACTCCAGCAAACGTTTAGTTTTCCTTTTTTCCTGCTGAGACACAACTGCTGTTTTTGAGCTCGTGCAACAGTTCTATCATGTTGCAGAAATCGGTAGGCCTAATGCAGCCAATGCGGTCAGCGCTTGCGCTGATCAGCCTTAGCAGACAAAAAAATGTAATTTTTCGGATAAAGTGAACTATCGCCGAACACAATCTTAAACATGCATAGCCTAATGGACGAAAGGTCTGAAAAAAATGGTGAGATGGTTTTTGTACCCAGACGATAACCCAGATTCCTACCGAAACCTAACTATTACTTTTTGGCCCCCTGAAAAATGTTCCTTGAAATTTGTGGGCAAATTCATACTTTGTTATTTGCATTAAGTCGACAAATTAACAAGCAAAAGTATGCGAAAACATTTAATCTCATTTGCGCAAATATTAAAGTTTTTGTAAAATATCAAGCTCAGGGGGGGTTAACCCCAACCCCAACCCCCTTGCGTACGCCCTTGGATGCCACGATTACGTTTAGTCGCAGATGTAATTAATCACTATGAAAAATTGATACAGAGCTAACTAGTCAGGTCAATCAATGCCAACAATATTTGAAATCACTTCTGCAACGTTTGGTTTCTGTCGTAAAATGAATTGTTGAGCGAGGACTGACGTTTAGAGATGATGAAAACGTTGGATCGCGCAGAAACTTTTTCAACAAAATTTCAAAAAAGGAAATCGATGCTACTGGTAATCGGTTTTGCAACAGTTTCATAAATCGCTTATCATTGTCAATTGTCATGTTACATCGTGAAGTTTTGTTACGCTTGAGTTAACAAATGTGACGTCACAATATTACGTCATAAATATTAATGGTACGTGGAAATACTAGTGACTTCATCGGCCATCCCCTACCTAAAGATTCTATATCCGCACATGGGGACTGCAACCACGCCTGGAACCCGGGCCCCCCACCATCTAAATCCGGCGCTGTCAAAGGCAGGGGGGCATCCAAAGAGTGAAATTACAAAAATTAAAATGCTGCAACAAGATGATTTTTCCCATTGTAAAGCTACTAACACATGCTGCATGGATTTAATTTTTGAAACTTGTTTTTTTGTCAACACTAGTTTTTACGTATTCAAATGCCAGTAATTCTCACATTCTTCAATACCCTGGAGCTACAGGCCTACTCTAGGTATACGGCACACACCCTATCAAACTGATAGTGACGTGGCTTTTTCCAGACCGTGCGATTAAGGGAAAATCACAAAAAAGAATTCAAAGATAATTACGGACGTTTAATTGATTTTCCGAGCCAAATTTCAAAACTCCTATTTCAACTTGCTTCGTTAAGCTGACTTTTTTGATGCATCACTAGCTTCCCGTTTCGTTTTATGATGTGGCAAGTTGGCAACCTCGGGTGTGCTCTAATACGCAGCCGCATACCTGTACTTGCAATATGTGCATTATTTCGAGATCCGTCGATATGTGCATGCAATATTTGCATTATTTCGAGATTCGACAGTTTAGGCGGATTGATCATTACGACTCACACAAGCTTGTATCTGTTCTGTACCCCCAGTAGTTGTGGATATAACAGTTACATAATGAAAAACGAAGGTTTTCTTGCGTACTTTATATGCGCTTTCTCAATTCTTGTGTAGTTTAGCAAGTTTGAAACTGTCAACCCTGGGTGTCCGCCATCCCAGCCACGTACCTTCTCTGCTCGACTGCTATTCGACGAGACATTCGCGCAGCCTTACATTTTTGCAGTTGTGAACTGCGCTGACGTAGCACTGGGTGTGCTCTACCTCCCCTTTTAAACGCGCTGTCGGATATTTTAGCAGTTATGAACCACTCTGTCTTAGCGTTGAGCATGGGCGTCGGAATGGGGGTAGAGGGCCTTGGCCCCCTGGATTTTGAAATTTTCAGCAAAAAAAGGTTGTTTTCTTAGTTTCGAATGGGTAAAATCAAATTTCACAACTTTTGGCCCCCCCTGGAAAACTTTAGGAAAAATTCCCTGGAAAAAATCCTTCCGACGTCCATGGCGTTAAGTGCTGTGTTTTGCTCCGGTTTCGCAACTTGGAGCGCTGATATTATATTCGTTACAGTGACACATTGCAAAACAACGAGTAATGAGAGTGCGTGTAGTGTAATGTGCATGTTGTGTCAACAAACTTCGCCAGTCGAAATAGAGTTATTAAACGATGTTTCAAACTTTGAAAACAGGCAGCAAAGAATTATTTAGAACTGTAACTAACTTCACATAAGCGTTCAAGTAATTAGTCTGCTCAAAGATGACGCAGTGGTATGTACCAGCAAAATTGTTTTAATACTACGTGGCCGATTGCCACCATCGCAATATGCATATACTACATAAAATCGCGCAGGGGGGGGCGACGGCTCCGGGCATCCAAAGGCAGGGGGCATCCAAAGATTGAAATTAAAAAAATCAAAATGCTGCAACCAGATAATTTTGTCTATTGTAAGGCTACTAACACATGCTGCATGGATTTAATTTTTCGAAACTTGTTTTTTTGTCAATACTAGTTTTTACATACCCAAATCCCGGTAATCTAACATTCTTCAATATCAGGGACCTATATTCTAGATGTGCGGCGCACGCCCAATCAAACTGATAATCTTTCCAGATCGTGAGACCCAGGGAAAAAAACGATTATAATTATGTTAGGTCCAGGCGGGCCGGGCTGCAAAAGTCCTGGCCCGTGCCATCTCTGTGTCACACCATATATGCCACTTTGCTACTGCGCGCAAAGCCATAGCAAGCTTGATGCCACAAGTTAATCGAAATTTGATACCGTATTTGTTTTGGCATTTGCACTAACTGACACACAAGCAAAAGTCTCTTTGGAAGAAAATAACCTCCGAAACATCTTTTCATTTTGCAAAACTCCATCATTAGATGTAAAACGTCCACCCGGTTCATGGCACCGGCGCAGTTTCCAATTTTGCTCCGGTCTCCTAACTTGGAATGCTGAGAATTTGTGTTCATTACAGTGACACAATGTGCAACAACGAGTAAGGAGAGTAGGAGTAGAATAATCAGCGATATCTTGAAAGTTTCTGGATATCCTTGAGAATAATATGCATGTTTTGTCAACAAACTTCGCCAAAACGTTGGTTTGCAAACGTGATTATGACGTCATATTGTGACGTCACAAACAGCGTATATCCAGTAACAACGACTATAATACGAAACTACTCAATACTAGAATTTGGTAGGGGGGCATACAATCAACCAGTCGCCCCGGGCATCACCGGACCTCTGCACGCCACTGGTCCGTGCACATAAAAATTAAAATATAAGTTATGGCGCGGCCTTGCATTAGTAAAAACTCTTTGTCTACTGCATGAAAATACATGGTAAAAAATGACCAAACAGACGTGTGGAAGCATGCTACATAGGATTATTGTGTGGAAGCAGCACAGAAGCAATGCAAAAAATAAAAATATCCTAAACTCACTGGCGGCCGTAATTCATAAAAACGAATGTAACCCCTGCTCCCCTGCTTTAGTCAATGGCGGCTTGTAGCGGATATTGCCAGGGGGCCATAAATTTCCAGCTCTGGGTTGGCATGTGGTATCTTTGAACTGGCTATGTCTAATCGTTAGTGAATTTCGAGTTTATGGTGTTTCTAACAACAGCGCTGATTGGCGAGCACAAATAAAATGTCATTAAGAAATATATTAATTTGAAATGCTAGATAATAAAAATCAATTTCAACATTGTATCGGAAGCAGTTGAAATGGTTGTTTTCTAAGTCGTTGAATAAAAAAATTACTAAATTAGGGTGAAATTAGCGGAATCATATCACTTGCATTTTTAGTGAGGGCTGCAGCCCATCTAGACCAGTCACCCCTGGCTTTAGTTACTGCAGGTAACTGGTCAAACATATTTAAAAAAAATTCAGCTCCAGCCACGAAAATAAATAAAAAACAATGTATAACCGATAAGCGCTTTATTATTGCAAACGTTCTTAAGCCATATCCTTTAAAAACGTTTTCAGAATGAGTGTTGTGAAATTAACTACTATATTTCTATGACATGTGTGTTCGGAAGTACAATCAGACAGTTATCATCATCAAATTTTAAGCAAAATCCTATCAAAACAATTTTCCACCACGATATCTCTCTCTACAAACAGTTTGCCTCCAACGGACTATGCTTTGGATGACAGATTTTTTGATATTGTGAATTTTTGCATGTTATTCAATATAACCACATCGCATTTGGTGTAATCAGCGTGACAAGACCTGTTCAAACTTATAACATTTTCTCATGAGTGAGCTTCTTGTTTTGATTCCCGTGCTTCCGACCGTGAAGAATCCAAATATGACAGGTGTGGGAAAACTACAGCCTGCGAGGGCATTTTGTGAGGTCCGCGGGGCAGTGGACAGCCACACGTACATAGATGGTACATATTTCGAGTCCGTGTTAAAGTAATTTTATCGATTAGATTAGAATTCTCGAGATTTTACTCCACACGTTTCATTCGAAACCGCAATTTTACTCAACCGGAAGTAAAGTGACTATTATTACCTTCATTTTGTACTAGCTAATGTAAAAAGTTTTTGTTAAAGTTTTTAAAGCGATTGCAGATGTAATATATGCGGTCCTCACAGCAATAAAGTTTTCGATGTGGACCTGCGCAGAGAATGTTTGCCCAAACCTGAAATATGACAAAAATTTTTTCTTAAGTGATGGGAAACCTTCTCTCATGAGCCTTCTACATTCCATGATTATTTTTGTAAAAATACAGTAGCCCGTGTTTAACCTTGGGTTGTGCTGTGTTTTACAGGATAAAGTTTGTAGAAATACACATCTGACCTAGTGTCCTTCTAAAAAAATAGCACTGGTGCTGGCGGCTTGGTTTTAATTTAGTAAACATGGCTAAAAGGTGCTTTGCATCAGAAGATTTGCCACTTCATCTGCAGAACCTGAAAAAAGGAATGCGGAATTTAAGCCACAAACAAGGTCCACATCTGAAGCTTTTCTTCTTGGCCATTCATCAGCAGAACTTATTGGCTCACAACTCCGTACCAACAAACAGGCCTTTCGATGCTTTGTGCATAAGCCAGTAGCGTAGCCAGCCCAAAAATTTGGTGGAGGCCAAAAAATTTTTGGGGGGGGCGAAATTAGGCGAATAACACTATTTTGTTTGGGATACCGCCTCGCAAAGCACAAAATGACTATATGTTCTAAAAATTTGGGGGGCCATGGCCCCGTTGGCTCCCCCTGGTTACGCCTATGGCATAGGCTATGCTAAATGATGCTAATTCTTTAAGGACAGCGAAAGCCACTGTAGTGGCAGACACAACATGGTATTTTGATAGACAATCAGGCATTAGCATATGATACTGTTGATTCCATTTTGGTAAATGGCACATATCAAGGCAATGACCAGGTGGAATGCAATAATTCGCTTCATGAAATTACTGGATATTCACAGGAAAATTTTGGGGAATAAGGGAGGGTGATCCTGACTAAGAAAAAACGCCGCGAATTAAAAAAGGATATGGATCAACTGTTTGGTATTGAGACCTATAATGCAATATTTGACAATCTGTGGAGAACACTGCTCACAAAACAAAGACAAAGATGTAATGTTTTATGAGAGAGAAAAACACACAAGATTTTCCATGTCTCAGGTCGTGACTAAATATTTCAGGTACAGGCGCAACAACAGTTAGCAAGGATAGAGACAAATCCCATGAGGAAGGTAGTATAAAAAGAAAACCAAGGCGGAAGTGAAAAAATGTGTGAAATGAATGAAAATGAAACCACCTCATTTTACGCCAGTTACGATGATGATTTCACTGAAGGTCCTGATGCTGGCCATATACCAATTGTAGAGTGCACAAGAAACACTTAAGACTAAATCATTGACATTCCCGAAAGGAATGATTGCGAGAGAAGAGATTTGCTCCCCAGCTGACATGGGCGTCCGAAGGGAGTCATGGGCGTCGGAAGGGGGCAGGGGGGCATTGTCCCCCTGGATTTTGAAATTTGACACTATCCTATTAAATTTTCAGTAAAAAACTGTAATTTTCTTAGTTTCGAGTGGGTAAATTAAAATTTCGCCACTTTTGCCCCCCCCCTGGAAAATCTTTTATGCTACCACTGGGAAAATCCACTATTGTCACCCCCTGGAAAAAATTCTTCCGACGCCCATGGGGGTTAAACGGACACCTTCTCCCATAGAAATTTCGATTGAAGAACCAGACATTTCTAGAAAACCTGAAGTCAGCTGCTTAATTCTGATTAATTGGATTTAATTCTTGCAATCACAGTTTATTTGCCGGTATGAAACTCGCACAGCTAGGTTCACAGTTATGGTGTCATGCAGTGATGAGCTTGCAGTTCACTCGTGTCCGCTCGTTTGCCTGCATAGGCAGGTTGCAAAACTTGCCACCGGATTGTTCTCCTTTTGGTCTTTATTGCGTAACAATAACATGGCAACAAATCTTCAAAGATTTACTTCATGTTATGGTAGTAGGCACTGGTGCCAGTGTTGTCATTGCTGGGGTTTTTCCCTAGAACTTTTTTTTCTGTTTTATCTGTTTTTTTGAGTCTGGTCAAATTTTAAAAATGTATGTTGTATTACTGTATTTTCCACTGAGGTACATCACTAATTTGGAGATGACTATGTGGGGCATGGTCGAAAGGCGTTGGGAAACACTGCATCAAACAGTAATTTTCAAAGCTCAAACTGCTTTGAAACAATCAAAATAGATGAAACGGCGTTGACATGAAATCACACGAAATCAATAGACAGCGAGCGTTGAACAAAGGAGTGTATTTTTCAGTCTCGTTCCGTGTCCATTCACTGTGTTTCTTCTCACACCACCGCATGCGAGATGATTTTATTAACAACTGCCACTGCACGTCATTTTACCAAACGATGGTTCAGCGCCTCTTTGTCATAACGCTTGTATGTCCCTCGTCAGCATTCAGGCTTGTTTTACTACACAGAATGTTTTCCGTGATATCATTCACGTATGTACCACTAAGTTTGTGACCATCCTCACGATATGACTGAGGGTGTATTAGGTCGATGTCTGATATATCCGACTTCAATTCGTAGAATTGGGAGAATCTATAAACCATTAAGATCGTTGGACAAAAGCGGAATTCTGAACTGATATAACAGAAAAATAAATTCTTTTTAAAGAGGACATGTGAGATCAAGAAGAGTGACAGCACAAACATACGCAAATACCTGCAATCGGCAGTTAACATTATCCTACCCTTTGGTGAATTGTTTTCAGTATACTTTTAATTCTAAAAGAAGCTCAAGTTTAATGAGAGTCGCAAATAACTTTTACTGTCAAACAAAGTGTTTACATATAAAATATCAAAAACAAAACACATTTACTACAAGGATTAAGCGATTCCCTAAGTGCGGAGACCTTAAGTTTCTCACCACTAAGTGTCATCCGAAAGTATAAATACGGCTTAAGAATGTTCTATGCAGGGGCAGATCCAGTGAGAGCGATCACCCCTCCTAAAACCTACGAAAGTAACTTTATTCACTTTAATTTTGTACAATTTGGAAAACATTCGCGACATAAGGCCATTTTGTGGTCCATTGTTTTGTAACAGCAGTGCTGTGAAATATAATTCATCTCTCTCATAGTAGCGAAGCCGTTTTGAGACTTGACTACCAAATATTACTGAGATCGCCCGCCCTAACCTTACTGGCTGGATCCGCCCCTGGTTTTGTGTACATCTTATTTGAGGTGATCTTGTCAGGTTGTGTTCGTGGGATTGGTCCTCGAACCTCGGGAAGGATAGATTGTGACGTCATAGATGTTAACTCCGCCCTAGACGAATCGGCTAAAAACAGCTCTTACTTCCATGTGCATGGAAGTCGCTTATAAGTGTCGCTTGCTTGGTCTTTCCCTTCTCCTTGCTTTGGCCGACTTTTGCCCACATGTAGCGGTCGCGCTAGCGTGACTACTACATCAGTCACGTCACGTTTCGTGTTTTGTATATTGCTGAGGTGCATTAACAATTCATGAAATTTTAATTTACGAGGCTTGGAAGAAACAACAGAGCAGCATTTTCTTCCAGCCATAGTAGCATAGTGGTGGGTCATGAAGCGATTTCCAAGTAAGTCTCGCAACTAGTTGAAAAAATACAAACAACGCCATTTCTATTTCGAAAACAAAGCAACAATCATCGAATATAGTGATACACCACAGCAATGTCATCCATATGGTGACCCGGAAGCTTCGAAATAAATTCCTTGCTTTAAAATATCCCATCCAAAGTAAGATTGTGTCACTTAAAATAGGACTTAAAACTAGCGGAACAATCAAAAATGTTCATTAACAATAAAGACTTCTAAACCGTTTATCAGAATCAGCTCACTGCGGGGATTGGCGTCATTACGACAAGATTTTCTAAAGTAGTTTAAGGCGTAGTCAATTTTCTGCTGGATTAAGGAAACCATAGCTTTGTTATTGACAGTTGTTGCCTCGCCTGTTCGTGCATTTTCCATAATGCAGCATCGCTTGACGATTCGTCTGCTATTTTTGCTTTAACTTTTGATGACCATTGCCAACAATTACCTGAATAAACTTCTGTTTGTAGATGGTCCTCTGTTTTAAGAAAGCGTGAATTTATTTAGCTACGCTTATGACATTGCCAGGGCTTCAGGCAGCTTTTGCAATGAAAATCAGCTTCAAGTCGCTGCCACTGCTATGTATTTTCAAACTTTTAAATGCGACGTATATAAGTACCTCGGCGTAGACAATTGTCTCGGCATGTTGCGCCCGCCAGTTGATTGGCTGTGGTTCATATCTATTCTCCGAACAACACACAACAAGATTCAGCCCGAAGGCGCACAGCGAAAATGCTTCCAAATAACCCACAGCACCTGATTTTCTCTTAATGTACATCTGCGAAATTTGCAAATATCAGCAGTCAGTCAAGAGTGGACAGAAAATCATCTCTGTTCAACCGAAAAGCTATTTCTTCACCTTGTGCTTAGTTTGGCGGCTGCCTAAAAGGACAGCGACTTTCGCTGCAAACACCTGGGTAACGTACAGTTTCTCTGGCGTTCTATTCAAAAAAAGTTCTTTCCTAGCAAAGACAAGCTCGTTTTCGATTCTCGTTGACAGCTGTATCGTTGTCATGCGTTCGTGAGTTCTGACATTGCGGATGCCCTGCAGCAATATAAGCACGTCTCCGGCATGAGATGAGTTTGAGTGTTAGAGGGTGTGATCTGCACTTCTTCCCAGAAAAAGCCAACGCATTAATTTTTTATTTAATGAGATAGGTTATCAGACTTGCGATACAAAAATGTATTATTCACCGAAGACCTTTTGTTGTTGCCGCAGTATGCTTCGCTTTTCAGCTGGTTGCAAGCACGTCAGCCTTAACACAATGCCAAAGCTTGCATTTCAGTGCTGGTAGAAAATACGGAATCAAAGTGAAGTGAGAATTTTGGTTTACCCACCACAGGCTTCAAGAAACCAAGATATTCAAAAACAGTGTGAAAGAAAGTTTACTGGAAAGAAAGTTTACTGGAAAAAAAAACCTGGTTGCTTGATGCCAACCAGGGTTGTTATAATTGCACTCACCACCTACATAGACGTGCAACAGCACTAAAATATTAGACATTTCAAGCATATGTGTAGGAGAAGGCAAATTTTCGGGATGCGAAGGATATTTTGCCCGAAAAATTTCTGTGCGGCAAGCTTTCCCCCTACAAATATTCTGTAGCTGTTAGTTACTCACTATCAGCTCTAGAAAATGAAGATTTCCTCTCTTTTTTGGAGAAAAAAGTCAAAGTCAGACTTTTTCTTCAGTCGGATTTATTGATCACTCAATAGGGTCAAAACTTCTGTGCCCGAATTTTTAGGGATTTTGCCCAAATTTTTGACAAATCAAATCTTTTGGGCGTGCGCTTGCACCCCAGCTTCTACACCACTGATTTCAAGTATTGAGATGAGACATGGCATTGAGCAACATTAAGGAAATATGCTGTAGAAGCATGGCAGTAAGTGATTATGAAATGGACGCGTACAGTGGCAGTTTAGCTGCCTAGTAGGGTGGTCTAACTAGTCTACAGCATGGTTGTCAGATAATGGGTGATCTACATTGCCAAATGGGATTGTCCACACTGCCAAATACATGCCATAATATTAGTGAATAGATGCCAAACCACTTTCAAAGTACAACAAAGAAACCGAAGCAGTTTATACATACAGAACTAGTCAATGTGATATAATAATATGAAAATAATTCCATTCATAACAGTACAATCAAGCAATATTCGGAAATTGGTGCAACTGGGCCTCATTGCTGGGGTGGTCCGATGCTTTTGCAAATCGCTGTATTTCGATTCACAGTAGTGTGATATAAAAGCGTTCAATTGAAAATCTTCTCTTGCCTATGGCAAATTTAGCAAAACACTGATTCTTGGACTGAAAAAATTCTACATACTATATATAAAAAATTCAACAGAAAGGACCGTTGGGCCCCCAAAAGCGCGGGCCCTGTGGCAATTGCTATATTTGCTATTATTGTTAATCTACCACTGCCTCACGCCATGACCTAATCGGTGAAAGTTTCAGACCACTAGTTTCACAGCCTGGTCGAAACTCAACCTGTTTCAGAGTTTTGCATAAAAGAAGCCATATGCAGAAAAAACTTTCAATAACAGCAGAGCTGTCTGGGACTGAACACAGGCTTGACATAAATGTGCAGAAACCTTGAGGGAATTTCTTGCTTCGAAATGTGTGTGCCTTTACTAGCATCCACACAGCAGGTTGAAACTGTTTTACAATATTTTCTGATAACTGCATGCTGTGAGTAATTCGCACATCTTTTTTTCCAAGAATAAACCTATTTTGTTACGTCGCACACAGCATTTTCACATTTCAGTGTCTGCAAATCAGGAAAATCTTGTGGTAAATTATGTCAAATGGTAAATTATGTACACCAATCAATTGAGTCTATAATCGCTGGATATTACTATATGAAAATTCAACAAGCTAAACGTCAATTTCTAAAAAACAATGTCAGGTTAACTGTGGTCATAAAAATTTTAAGACTCTTTTTACATACACATTTTTACATATATATGCCATAGAATGCAACAACATACTACTTGTTACGAAACTATTTTTATTCATTTTAACATAAAAACTAAAAATCATAAATAAAACAAGTTTTGATGTTTTTTTGAAAAAAAAAATTTTAACAACCGTGATACCAACAGAAAAACTAAATCTACACGAAGTACAGCAGCACTGCATCCGGATTTGTGTCAGAACAGTTGTGCAAATCGTCACTTTTTCAATGATGTCGGGCTACTCTTTTCTGTTAAGAGAAAAACAATCAGTTTTATACGGAGTAGCTCACTTAAACGTATTTCACATTTTATGAAAGCTTTGGGATCGAGACAGATTAGAAGCTTCGCACCTGCAGTTTTTTTGCCTAGGGCTAAATTATTGCTCCGCATATTAAAAGAGAATTGCATCTCGTTTATGACAACGCTAGTGGAAAGGCTTGTCCATTGATGGTTTGCCGATTATCCTTAAAAAGTATGCAGTACCACGGTAAACAACCGTTGGAACCTTTTCTCCGCAACAATCTTAAGCCTAAGGACATAGCTCAAAATTCTTAGAAACGGACTGGTAGAATTAATACCATGATAAAAGACACAGTTCTAAAATAGGTATATTTTTGAATAATTCCATTTTCAGTGTGACTCTGAAAGATGTATAACTGTAACCCTCTGCGACGGTGTTTTTCAACCGAGTGGCTGCCTGGGGTTCCTCCAAATCAGACCGAAATTGCCTGGGACGAAATTCGCAACCTGGGACGAAATTCGGCATGCCAAACAAATTTTTTGAAGTTTCCTGAAGTTTTTTTTTTAATTTGAATTTTTTGGTGACGGCACTTAGCGGCAGGCCGAAGCCTGAAGGCAAATCTGAGCTTACAGGTTAATACTCTTGAGTTGTTAGATAATGAAGATCACCTATTCGCAGGAATGTTTGAGCAGCATTATGGGTACTCAAGCAGAGTAGTCTAGTGGGACCCCTACAATAACCACTTACACAAAGTATTTGTTGATTTTTGCTAAAATTAGATTTAACATTAGCATACACAGAAAAGTACGAAGTACGGGATATCTGTGCTCGTAAGCGCCAGACATGTGCCCATCAGAATGAAATGGATAAAACTTTTTTCTGTCGATTGAGATGAGAGGTCACTGTAAAAATTAACACTATTGCACCAAAGCAATAAGAAAACAAATTGCATACGAAAACAGCTCGGTAAAAATTAGACCAGGAACTACAAAAAAGTCACTTATAAATCATCAAAACTTATTTTTCTTCGTAAGAGGTCGTATGAGGGACGTAAAGATTTAGTCCTACGTAATCTCGAAACACTGTTCAAGTCACACAGAAAACTCGTGCACGGTTTTACGTGTGTTGTGCTCAGCAAGTTCATGGCAAAACGCCACTAAGCGAGATCTGTGATGTCATTGAGTGGTTCTGGGGCAAGAACGAAGAGTCTTTCCACTTGATCCTTGGTACTCCAACAAGATCTTATTGGCCAACCTTCCTTGAGGCATTTTGGTTGCGTGGGTAAAATCTCGCCGTCCGAAATGGATTAATACAATTTATTCGGTTAACATCAATTGCTGGTTTCAGATCACAAGGTCTGAATCATTCTTCTTGTAGCCAGGGGTGAGCAGAAAGAATTAATAATTACGATTCAAAGTGAGAATGCAAGAGACAGACAATGCTCAACAAGACAGGAAAGACATAGGGGGTCCAGTGGGGGGGGGCTAAGGAGGATGAAGACCCCCTTAATTTTTTCAGAAATGTTTTTTGATCGATGGTTCCTGACACAGAAACGTCCATTGGGGGGAATTTTTTGCATAGCCTTTAAATAAACCATTTCTTGCACAGGAATAGGGACGAAAATATTAAATGCAAAGCTTATTTTGCTGCATTTGGGCAGTCCGAATGTGTTTATTTCACTATAAATGAAACTTCTAACAAACAAGTTATTATATAAAAATATCGTCCCGTCCCAATGTCGTAAGTGTTTACATAACGTATTTATATTATATATACATTATACAAACCGCACGTACATAGGCGTAGCCAGGAGGTCCAGGGGCCAATGGCCCCTCCAAATATTTAGAATATCCTGTCATTTTGTGCTTTAAGAAGCAGTATCTCAAACAAAATACTGTTGCTCGTCTCAAATCAAACATATTGACCCACCCAAAATTTTAGGCTGGCCATACCACTGCGCACGTTAAGTATTTAAACTCTTGTTTCATTTGGGTAAGATCGGGCTTCTTGTGGACAAAAGATGAATAGAAGAACAATTCAAGAACAAACTTCAGTTTTTGATCTGAATTGATGTTCTTCCACGAGGCTTTGACCAGTCTTGAGATCTGTTTTTTCCATATTTGCTCTCAAGATGATTTTCACTTCGGTTTACGTTTGGATTTTTTCGAGTGCCTTTCGTTTGACGGCGGTTAAAAAATGATTCTGGATCAGATGTCACATTGCCGCTCGGTTCAAGAGTGAATTGATTCGAAAAACCTCTGAAGGAAAACTGTTTTTCCTCCATTAATTTCATAACCTTATCATCAATTTCGTTGATGAGTTGTGATTTTTTGAGTTTTGTGGCATTTTTGAGTCCGAGTTTCTTTGCTTCTTTCAAAAGTTGAAATTTTGTCAACCGCCCCAAGTCTTGAGGTCTTGAAAGCAATTTTTCCAATTGCACTTTATTGAGTCTTGAAACTCCTTTGAAACCCTAAAGTCGTGCCTCGGCCCTCAAATGTTTGAGAAATTCCTCTTTTCCGGAAATCTCTCCCTCAACTCCTTCATAGAGAAGATCAGTCAATTTTTGCAATGTTTCGTCTTTCATTTATTATATGGTAAAATTTCTTTTGTTTAATTTTTTCATGTTTGCTTTCAAAAAAGATAAGTTAAAGAGATTTTCTCTTGTCATAAATGGCGATTGAAGAATTTTCACGAATTGATTTATTTAATTTCACCAAAATGAATGGTCTTGAAGCGAAAAGAGATATGAGCAAGTCTGAACTGTTTGACAACATTATTCAAAACAATTTGAAAGAACTTCAAGCTTTTGTGAAACAAAACGATATTGATATTTTAAGTGAATTTACGCATAAAGACTTGTTCACTTTTGCAAAAATGCTTAATCTCAAAGTGTGCAAAACTTGGCCAAAGTCAAGAATCTATAACATCATTCTTTAAAATGACAAAGAAGAATTATTAAAACGTTTTAAAAGCACAAGAGGAAGAAACCGAAAACCAGTAAAAATAACAGACCTCAGTGAGGGAAAAGAATATATTTTCAAGACGAATAAAGGAACGGCAGACTTTTTCGGACTTTTCGCACCACGCTCAACTTTATATATATAATGGTAAAATCTGGAAAAATGAATTCACTGGAAAATCTTACAAAATTTCAAAATGAGACTTTTTTCTTAACACAAGCTTGAGTTAAGAAAAAATCTTACTTAATATTCAACACGCATTTTCTACCCATCGCTCTGGAAAATCAAGCTTTTATCACTGATGACAACCGTGAATGCTTCTGTGTTAGCTGCAACGTTTGCGGAGAACTGTGCTTTTATCTGAACGTCAGTCAGAGTTTTTCAACTTTTAACTTTACTTGGCAAAATTTTGTTCGAAATGCAGAGGCGTTGCCATAGACTCTTGAAAACTTTTGTTGAGTAAGGTTGGTGTCGTCGTAATCAATCTTGGGGTATCGGCGAGAGTTCAACATAATAAATATGTTGGTGAGATTACATGGTCAAATATTGACGGGTTGTGTTCCTGGTTTCCAGATTTGTCTGTCTGAAACGCCACGATTATCCAGCGAGGTTTCTCCGGGCTGATTTCACCGACAACCGCCGGGTGAAATTTCTCGTTTGTGGGACTGGGATCGAGTCGCATTGAACCATTTGGTAGCCAACTGGGAGACTTGATTTTGATTCAATTGTTTTGTAGAGTGTAAGTTTTTCTTGATCATTTGGAAGCACATGAGGCATATACCAAGAAAGCTTTGTCAAGACAATCTTTCCAGCATTAGTCGCAGCGGCTCTGAAAATCGCGTCATAATCACCCTTTCTTACGAGAGTGAGTTGATGTTTAAAACCGTAAATGACTTTCTCATAGTCATCACAGAATCCAAAGATGTGTTTCAGTGGAACCCTGAAGGAAAATGTGCCTTGCGGGTCTGGCTTTTGAATGATATAGCCATGACGGATTAGAAAACCATTATTCGGATTATCTTCAGCAATCGAAGCCGCTGTGCCTGCATCTTTGAACCACAACTGGTTGAGGCCTTTTGATTTTTGAAAATCATCTGGAAATTTCAACAGCCCAAGCATCGTTGTTGCCTGCCCAGGGTGAAACAGACATTCAATTTCTTGCCCTGAAAATTGGTGTTTTATGTTGTTGAAAAGATGCATCATGGCATTGTTTGTTAGCGCGATGACGTCAGCATTAACGTAAGCAGCGTTTTTCACCAACCTACCGTCGAAAACCAGATAACTTTCACTTGGATGTGTGAATAAGTCTTGTGTTTCAATATTGATCCTCATTTCTCCAGGTCTGTTAAGGTCAGTGCCAGTGATTGGTTCGTAACTGTGATATTCATATTTTTCAATCGATTCATCAATTTCAGGTTTTTCAGTAATGTTAAGAATGTCCATTTATTATAGACGTTTTTTTGTTTTCACTTTAAAAATCAGGTAGTTCTCTTAGTTTACAACTCAATACCCTGTTGAAATATTTGAGTTCTTCAATTTCTCTTTTTAGTTCAAATATTTCGTCTTTGAGCAAATTAACATCATTTTCAAGCTTTTTAGAACCATCCTTGACTTTGGGGGTACGTTCAAACTTTTCCATTTATCATATGTGTTTATTTATTCAACCGCCTAACGAGGTCTTGAATTTTGATCGCGCGCTGACCTGAACCTGCTATCAAGTTGTTCAAATTTGGTGTTGTCATCTGCTGAACTCCTTGAGGCGTTGCCGCTTGAGGTGTTGAAGACACAAGTTTTGATAAAATTTGTTGTGATTTGGGAGTCAACTTTGACATCGCAAGATCAATAGCTTTTTGTCCTGCTTTTTGCCCAGCACTTCGAGCAATGTTCAAAGCGGTGTCGACAATTTGCTTTTTGCTGATAAATCCTGACAAAAAGTCTTTGAGCTTTGAAAAAATTCCAGAGCCGTCGACTTGGTATTTTCTTTTATATCCTCTTTTTATAACTATCATTTATTTAATGTTAGCATTAAGTTTTTTATAAGCGTCACGAGACAAAATTTTTTGTCTCAAAAGTTCATCACAAATGCCAACGATTTCATTTCAAAGACCTGTTTTTCCTGCTTGTTTCGAAGCCATCAACAATTCCAACCGTTCACACAAAGCGTTTGGATCGCTTGGGAAAAATCCTTGACCTTGTGTTTTTTTGTTGACGTTTCACTTTTTGCTTTAGTTTTTGCACATGTTTCTCCCAAATTGGTCTTATGAATTTTTCCCACTTTTGCCCTCTATTTGCGGCTGGTTTTTGTGGATTTTCTGGATGTCTCATAGCATCTGTTCTTTTCATGATTTCTCTATAATTTTTCACATCGTCACCATCAAAAACGCCCGTTCTTGGCTTTTCATAACACTGAGCTCCCAAAGACCTGGGTTTCCCTCGTATCTTTTTCCATCAACAAACAAATTGCTATCGCTATCAATTATAACCCTTTTCCCTCCCATAAAATATTTTCCTTTTTCTCTTCTTATTCCAAACGTCGTATCAGCATCTCCCTTTTTGTGAATACTTTTAAAGATATTGCCCGGCTAATGAAGTTTCGTCGAGTTCTATTTGTGGTGTGTCAAGTTCTGCCAATGCTTCAGGCTCAGCTTGACCCAAGGTAATGCTGGAGGCATGTTTTCAATCATTTCTTGGAGTCGGGCAAACTTTGAAACAATTTCTTCAGATGACTTTTGTTGTTGTTCAGTTATTGGTTTGAAGATTTTTTCCAAAATCTTCGTAAAGTGATTGTTCACCCAATCGTTCTGAGATAAAATCTTCTTGAATATTGTTCTTGGTTTTGAGGTATTCAGCGACAAGTTTGTTGCGTTTTGATGTTTTTTTTATTTTTAAAAATGACATTTATTATATGCTTAAATTTTGGATAGGGTCCAAATTCGTTTTCGACCGGGTCCAAATTAACCTCGATAGATGAATACTTTTCTATACAGCTTTGGATCAAGGTTCATAATTTTTTGCAATTCTTTAATTTGCTCTAGTGTGAGTTTGTCGTTCAGAAACGCAGTGACTGTTGAGCTTTTTATTCCAAGACTTTTATTCATTTATATCAAAGTTTAATTAGTTCTTTGTTGTCAACCCATCAGTTGAAACTTTCTGGATAACCCCTCCATTTCACCAATGACCTCGTTTTCCCTTTCTTCACAATCTTCTCAATTCTGAAAACTTCTTGTGATGTCTTCTGAAGCTCTTGTTCGTAGAAAGTCCCTTGAATTTCTTCAACATTGTAGTCAGTTATTTTATAAGTAACCGGGTTAGTTCTTTGAATTTTTGAAACTGTGAACACTTCTTCTGTCCAGTTTGGGGTGAACCCTTTCTCAAAGAGTCCTTCTTGAGAATTCGGACTTTTTCACCAGTTTTGAATTTTGCATGTATCGGTCGTCTTTCAAACTCTTGATACAAACTTCTGTAAACTCTCATTTCATTCTCTTTCTTGCTTGCCTCAACAGGAGTCATTTTTATACTAGAGTGCCTCATGTTGTTACATTTTGAGACAAACTCGTCAAGAACATCAATGTATTTGCTTGTATTGTTTGCTGTGAAATACTTGAACATTTTTTCTTTCATTGTTCGATTTCAACGCTTAACAACACTTGAATTCTATTCGTTCTCAGTAGAGTAAAGCTCAACGCCCAACTCCTTCACATGTTTGTTGTAAAACTCTCGGCCTTTGTCTGTCCAAAGCTTTTCTGGTTTTCGCTTTGATTTTTTGAAAATCTCCTTGAACGCGTCTGTGACAGATTTTCCAGTTTTGTCTTTGAGCGGAAGCATCCAACCATATTTTGAAAACACGTCAATCACTATGAGAAGATACCTGACCCCGCGGTTGAACTTTGAAAATGCTTGCATTTCAACGAGGTCTGCAGACCAAATTTTATCAATTCCATTCACAAAGACTTTTCGTTTCGGAAAATTTTTGATGATGGGTTTGTGAAGTTCATCAGCTAATTGCGAACTCCAATTGACGCTCTCGCTGCGCTTGTTTATTATAACCCCCACCCGAAGCGTTTTTTCGTTCCGATAATCGTAGAAACAACACCTCTCTCCATCCTTTCTCGAAGTGTGAGGGTGTAAATACCATTAAAGCTCTGTCAACATATTTTTATCACAAACTTCGTTGCGAGTTTTTGTGTCTTTGTTTTTACCTTAACAAATGTCATGGTCATAAGCTGGCTTGTCGACTCTGTTGATTGGTTTTGACCATGCCTTTGGAGTCATATCCTCATTTAGTCGTTTGTTCAGCTTTGTGCCAGGTCCGGTGAAATTATGTCCGGGCATGTGCATTTCAATTAATTGTGTCATTGATAAACCCTTTTCCACTTGTGCCTATAAATTTTGACTTTTTCGTTCCGCAAACAACACAGATGCCTTGAAGCATTTGACGATTGTTCTTGGTCGTTTTCTGTTTCACGTCTCTCGTTTCCGTAAATTGACATTTGACACAATATATTTGATTCATTTGTTAAATGCTTTTATAAAATTAATGGAAATTAAAAACCTTTCATGGAATGAACACATAGCAAATAAAAACCATCACCCCCTTCTACCAAAGAGTCTGCGGGGTTTGATTGTGGGCAAATCAGGCTGTGGTGAGACTACTTTGTTGATGAATCGTCTTCTTCAGCCAAGTTGGTTGGACTATTCAAAATTGTCAGTTTTTGGTAAGAGTTTGTTTCAACCAGAATACAAAATTTTGGAGAAGGGCTTCCGAGAACAGCTCCCGAAAGATAAAATTATGCGTTTGTTTGAAAATCAAAATGAGATACAACAAGAACAAATTTCACCGAGTGTGTTGATTGACGCGTTAGCTCAAGAGTTGGCAAAAGATCGACGCTCCCGTTCCAAAGAGCCTACTGAGTGCAATTTTTATGAATCGGCAGACAATGTTCCTGACCCGAAAGAACTGTCTCCAGAGGAAAAGAATCTCGTGAGTTTGATGATCTCTTGCTTCAGAAGCAGAAGTGTGAAGCATATTACGTTCATGGAAGCATTCACATTGCGATTGTTTGTGTTAGAGTCAAAATTATTTCAAAGTGCCTTGTCAAACAATTCGAGAAAATGCAAATTTCTTTTGTCTGTTTCTTAAGACCAAAAGAATATTGACCACATATTCAACGACCACGTTTCCCAAGATATGAGGAAAGAGCAGTTCAAAAAACTTTGCAAGCACGCATGGTCAAAGCCACACAATTTTGTTGTGATGGATTTGACCTCACCAAAGCACAACGGCAAATTCAGATCTGGATTTGACGACTTTTTTATCGTAGAATAAATGAACACTGAACTTCTTGAAATAATTGAGAGAAACACTTCTCCGAAAATTTCAACTCAGATTGTGGTTTCAGAGAATTCGACAAAAATAAAGATGACTTTTTACCCACCACTCTAGTTGCACCGCGCACGAAAGTATGAGATGGCTTTGGTTAATCTCGAGATGTATCATTCATTTCCAAACATCGATTCAAGTAATAATATCTTCCGGTATTCTCCTGGGTTTGTAGAAGTTGGGAGAGGCGACAGAGATGACGGTGAAGATGCGTCGCGACAAAGACAGTGGGTTGATATTCGTATTCCGGAAGGCTCCTATGATGTGATTGACATTGCAGAAACAATAAAAATATCAATGAAAAGAAATGGTCATGGCGATGATGCTGTGAAGATTTTAGCAAACACAAACACCTTGAAAAGCTTCTTGGAAATTTCAAACGACTTTATCATTGATTTCCAAGTGCAAAATTCAATTGCAAATGTTCTCGGTTTGCACAACAAATTTACAAAGAAGGTATTCACAAATCGCAAAATGTCGTCAACATCTTATCAATAAATTCAATTCTCGTGAATGTTGTTGTGATCGGAGGGTCTTATGTGAACGGGAGAACGCAAAACACAGTTTACAGTTTCTTTCCAAACGTATCACCTGGTTACAAAATTGGTGAAAATCCGAGAAACCTCGTGTATCTTCAGATAATTTCAGATAAAATCAACAAGATGGAAACGGTTGTCACCGACCAAAACGGAAAGCAGCTGAACCTTCTTGGAGAAAATCTGACTATCAGATATTACTTGAGAGAAATTTAATTGCATAATATAAATGAGTTATACTAATGTGAATGTAAACATTTCTGAAAATCAAAAGCAAAAATTGAAACAAGCTGTTGATACAAAAAGTCCCGTGAGTATTCGTCTTGGGTTTGAAGATTTGTGTGGAAGTGATGTTCTTGCTCTGACCAATTCAAAAGTGAACAGAATGGCAAAAGCCCTTCAGAATGGAAAAGGCATCACACTAAAAATGAGTAAATGCCAGGTTGTTCACAACATAAAAACAGAGGGCGGGTTCCTTTAGATGTTAGCTGGTTTTGCCGCAGAATCATTGTCATTTTTGGTAAAGACTGCCTTGTCAACCTTCGCAACTGAGCCGCTTTCAGGGGTAGGGTCGGCTTTGGTGCAAAAAGCAACAAACAATATGATGGGAAACGGGTTGTATTTGAAAAAAGGCTCAAACATTGCAAGTGTTGAAACAGACGGCCAAGGAGTGTATTTGAAACCATACAAAGGCTCGGGGCTTAGCACAGTTGTAGATATAACGGAAAAGTTTAGGGGTTATGCTAAACAATGCCGCATTTAGCTACATCCGAATTTCCTACGTGAGTTCGATCATAGACATAGCAAGGACGGTATTCACAAAAGCCAAGTTTGCTTGACCTCCCTATCAAAAGAC
>Ga0210059_1002505_pt1 | contig 28843 bp, 12 predicted proteins | sample Ectturendosymbi2_FD_188042 | JGI IMG/M metagenome (GOLD analysis project Ga0210059, IMG submission 188042) | Ecteinascidia turbinata endosymbiont from Florida, USA - Sample 2 (SPAdes) (version 2) | ecosystem: Host-associated > Tunicates > Ascidians > Unclassified | place: Key West, Florida...
GCGAAAGGGAAGTTGACTCACACAAAGCGAACTTGTTTGTCGATCGACGCGTCGCGCGCCCGAAGCCGTTCCGTTTCGAAGAAAAACCGCAAGGCGAGCGGGAAGCGACACTTTCAGATCTCGCACGCGCACAAACAAAAAAAGAGTTTCGCGAATCGCGGGCGTTGGTTCGCGGAATGAGACTTTGGCGCTTGCGAAATAACTGGAACAACTGTCCAGAAACAGGTAGGCTGGAAAATTCGACAATTAAAAGCTCTAGGTTTGCTGTAAGCTTTCGAGGAATCAGCTGGCTGGGCTTTGCTTTCATCTTTTTGCGATGATTCAAACTTGCACATATCTACTATATTGATATGGAAAGACATATATGTAGCGCCGCAAGTCGACGATAGGAATCGATAATATTTTGCGGCGAACAAAACGTTTCAAAATTTAAAAAAATTTGAAATTTTTTGATTTTGCTGATCGATTCCTTGCTTGCCTCCATTGTGGAGAGAACTTGTTCGGGAAAATTCGAAACCGAAAGATCTCATTTTCTTGCCGTGGCAGTCTGGTTGAAATATCGAGGAGCAAATGTTTGCAAGATTGCAACTTACGGGCATCTTTAAGTCTCGTGTACTTCTCAATGTAATGTCAATCTTTCTAGATGACCTTTTGCTGAATTGCGACGCAACTCAATGCAGTGACATATGTGTTTTCCAACATCAGTATGGACACCCAGTTTACAATAGACGCAATCTATTTGAAGTGAAAAATGTTCCATTGTCCTGATCTCTGATGCCAACCATTGGTTTTACTTTTCAGGGAAATATAAAAGTGCACGTTCATCGTCCTAAATTTGCCCAGTTTGATTTAAATTTACCCTAAAAATACAGCAAAGGCAAAAACCAGTCACTGATTTTTTGCTTAACAGAAGCGCGTTTTTTTCCCGAAGAAATGTTTAATAAGCCATATTTTCACTGGTCATCTACGGTTTTCTGGGAAGTGAAAGAGCCAATGAAAAGCTCATCAGGTCAACTCAAACGCGGCTATTGCATTGAAAGCTTTAGAGAAGATTAACAAACTTCCGACGGTCACCCTCGGCTGGAGAAACTACAGGGCTTTTCCGTGTCCTGGCAGTTCACGTCGATCGTCCGCATTGTTAGTTCAATAAATTTGCACCAATTAACTCAAAATCAATTTGATTGGTTGTTCCAACCTTCGTTGCGGGCGTGGTTTCGGTTCAAATCGAGTTGACTGAACGGTTATTTGGGGTCACGTCGTATGTTTTCTCGTCCTATTATATGAAGGGGGTCAAAACATTTTCGAGAGTTCGATGTCTTGATGTCATTATTCTTTCACCAAAAAATTATCTTCAGCCATGCTGGTGGACCACTGATTAATTTTGGGTCATTTTATGGGCCATGATGCTGCTGTAAAGAATGCCAACAGCCCCGCAGAAGCGATATAAAAACATGTCCATGTTACTTTAAAATGCAGACGTCGCAACCATCTGGGGCGGACTGATACCTCATAAATCTGATAAGAACTCACATCTCGTTTTGGAAGACTTGTGTGTGCGTTGTGCATTCCTCTTTAAAGGTCAATTTAGACAAATCCCTCTGTTATCCGGCTTCTTGATCTCGATCAAAATAACCCAGCTTATGTTTACATGCACATGCGCGCGCGCACGCACACAACAACTATATGGCGTACCTCAAAACGCTCGTATCTTTCCGACTTCTCGATTTCTTGTTTCAGGGGTCCGCTGCCTCCCCCGAACAAAGTCAGTAAAGCAGGATTGTTATCCATCGCGCGCTTCAGTGCTTCCAGCTGTTGCTGATCAAAGCTAGGCCTGCGCAACAAGGGAACTTGAACTCGAGAAGTTTCGATGTAAACAAAACGGCATGTGCTGTCATACGATCATTAAGACCTGCGTCGTGGCAATAATTCAAAAACTCATCGGGCTGTGTGATTTTATTTTCACGTTTCTATTTGTCGGCTGTTATCACTGCAAGGTTAACGCAGTTCCAGTTGGGAAAACAAAAAAAAAACGAAAAAAGTATGTTTTCTTTCTTTGAAAAACGTAGAGGTTTTGGGATAAAACTAAGAAAACGAGATGTAAAAGGGCGCAAATAATAACGAAGATCTGTACAATTCTTCAGAAATGCGTGACCCTTTCAACCCTTAGTTTTAAGATTAGTTTAGTATGTGATCCCGATCCTTGCATCTGAAAAGTGCAAAAAAAGGTTTGAAGCATTTTTTACTTCCAAAATTATGTGATTAGGTTCAATTAAACGCCCAGTTACACATAGGTACGCCCTATCCGGAATTATACTCCCATCGGCTTGAATTGGACAGGAGCATACTTAACGAATCATCGTCAAAAAGTACGATTTTTTAGCGGACGATTTATGGCACAGTCTCGATCAGTTTGAAACTTGTTTCGGAACGTTTTATATTCTTATTTCGTTGGTAAAAAAATATACAACAGCGCTGTTGAAGTATCTCCGCACCTTGAAACTTCCTTCACATCTTCCAATTTCAAGCAGCACTTCGCGAGTTCTTCGAGCAGGCGGGATCGCGAGGCGTCGAACCCCCCAGTTCCGGGCAGATCCAGGCAGCTCAGGGACCGCAAAGTGTTCGTGTAATCGGCGAAAGTCTCCTGCGCGACACGGAAAACCGCGAACGTGCCGGAGGCTTTGCAACCACGGCAAAAATAAACGCCTGCGGCCTGAGCGCATCGTCTCCGAAGCGCTTCTAAAAGGTCGCTCGCGCTTGGAGAGGACGAGTCGCTGCTTTAAAAAAACAGGTAAGTTGCTGATCTGGCAAAGTCAAGTCGGTCCTGCATGGCGAGCATTTGCTGACATTGCGTTTGCGTTCAGTGATGTAGTCGAGACCGAGACCTGGTTTGAGACTTCGAGACCGAGATTCGAGACTTCAAAATTTGTGCATTTTGCCAAATTATTTTTTAAAATGTCGCCATCACTTCTAAGTTGAATTTTTTTCAAATTTCTGGCATTTTTGCGACCTCTTTTGGTTGTTTCTTACCTGCAAATACAACAAACAAAAATCGTTGAATTATATAAATTTTACTAAACCATTTCTTAGCAATTATTCAAAGTCTCGGGACCTGTAGCCTTCGAGACTGAGACGAGACCTGAAACCTCCGAGACCGCGACTCGCAAAAATTGGTCCTGAGACTCGTCTCGAGACCGAGACCAAGTCTTGAGACTCCATCACTGATTGCATTAAACATACTTTTAAGCTGCTCAACAAACTTTTCTGACTGGGCTCGGTCAACTATGGCGGCCAGGCTTTACGGCACGTGTTGTTCAGCTGCTGAATGTTGCGATGCTTGTTTCTTTTTGTATTTTTGAATTTTTCAAAAAGATTTACATTAAATTTGATTGGAACGTTCGTTCGTGCCGTGTTGCGAAAATAACTCGCGACAAATATATCTGCTTATATTTATCGACAAAGTTTTACGGAGGTTCAACGAAGCTTTTCCAGGAAAAAACAAGAACTCTGACATCACTTCAGACGAAGCGTCTCGTTGTTTGCACATGTGGCCACCGAACCTTCGAGAACTCGAGTGGGAGACGACATGAGAAACAAAAAGTCGTGGCTGGGTATGAAAGTCGGGTTACTGTGCTCGACATTTTCAAGTTCAAGCCGCTAAAATTTCACGCTTTTTTCAGAGGAAACAGTTGATCTGTTTTGTTTGTTCAAAAATTTTCCCAGAAAATGTAAGTGATGATGTTCCTCTTTAGCAAAGTGATGACGTCTCTCTCTAGCAATGTGATGACGTCTCGCTCTAGCAAGCTGATGACGTCTCGCTCTAGCATGTGATGGCGTCCTTTCTAGCAAACTGATGACGTCCCACTCCATTAAAATGATGACGTCACACTCCAGCAAAGTAATGTCGTGCTGTGATTGAATAACTCCTAATTTGGTTCCTAGTATTTCGCGCCACTCGCTCGCACACGTGAAAGGGAAAGATAGGATTTTGACGTCTGTGAGAGCGGCCGTAATGTACGGCGAATTCTGGATCTTACAAGTCTACGTCCAACGAGGTTGCAACGAAAATACTGGCACGAAATTCGCTTTGCTACTAAAACTACTTTTACCTTCATGGTGCGCAGCAAGCTATCGATGAGATCCTGGTCCCCAGGATCTTCTTTCACAATCAAGCCAAGCTTTTTGCGCATCTCGCGCAGATACGCGCCGTTGAATGCTGGCCCGTACACGCGGTCTACGACTTCTTTTGTTCGGATTAGCGGTGCCACCCCCTGCAAAATCGTGTTGGATCATTAATGCAATTACAGTGCATTTTCATCAAGTTCAAACCCCTATTGTAGTGGCTCTCAACCACCTTTGTTAGTGATGCACCCTTTTGGAATATCTTGTCTGTCAAGAACCTCTTGATTGTAATCATGAGCAAAATAATTAGAAATATCCCAATAATCATTGTACTTTTACGTTACAATATTATTCTGAAGACACTTAAAAAATACGTGTACCCATAGAGCAATTTTGCGTACCCCCATTTGAGAACCACTGCCCCATTGTACAAATCGGAGAAAATTTCGTTCGAAATCGCGGGCATTTTCCACCATCCTTTAAAAGCGCGGACAGGTTCTCCTTTGACAAACATTAGCGTCAAAAATGTTTGCATTCTGAAGCATGCTGTGGCATTTTGATGCACTGTTAGTTCACGCCAGTATGTTGCAGTGCCCGGGACAGCAATTGTTTCGCGTAAGTACGAACTTTTAAACCACTTTCTAATAAACGTACGGCAAGTGGCAGCAACATGAAAACAGAACGCCAAACTCAGTTGTTATTCTCTGATTTCCACGATTGATTCGCTGTTAAATCTAACCGTTGCTTTTTCATTGAATCGCAACTCAGAGCGTATGGCATGAGGGGTAGCAACCGCCAGGGCGATTGCAAAAATGTTTCGTGTTAAATTCTATGGTGCGGCCATGGGCGTCGAAAGGCTTTTTCCAGAGGAGCGTCAATGGTGTATTTTTCCAGAGGGAACGAACAGGGGTGAAACTTCATTTTATCAACTCGAAACTGTAGACAAAAACATTTTTCTACTAAAAAGTTAACCGAAAAAGAATAAATTTCAACATCCAGGAGGGAGCTCCCCCTGCTCCCCTCTTTCGACGCCCTTGGGTGCGGCTTGAAGTTCTTTCCCAAAATTGGGCTTGAGCAACGTAGCATGTTGGCTCTTACCGACGTCACGCGATAGCACGCTCACGCGGGCAACTAAAGCAACTGTGTACTGTGCCAACCAAAAAGATCAACCCGTACTTGCAAAGCTTCGGCCAGACGCTCCAGGTTCCATCGGCATATTTCCGGCTGCTTGCGAAATGCGTACCTTCCGTTCTCATCAGTCGTGTTGCAAACAAAATCGGGATCGTACCTGATGATGAGGCAAAGTAAAGCAAAAGCTAGTCGAAAAAGAGCCTTTACGTTGTGCTAACCACCACCCATGGATAATTTTGAATCATTGCTGAATTGGTCTAAAATACCTGTGTTTCTTGTCCTTGTGATTGGCTACTAATGTTTTCAGCTTTGTTACCAGGCCGTGCTTTCATAGGATTGAAACTCTTTCGTGTATTTTCTGCTTTATGTAGCTAACAGCGGAAATTGTGGATAGCTGCAACTAGATGACTTAAAACAAAGTAACGGCTTTCTTTAAAAGTCACTCCCCAGTTTCGGCGCAACTGGGTCTGCAAAATGACGTAAATACGAATAATGTAAAAGCCTTGTCTCCAAACATGAGAATTTTAAAATAAAAAAAATGGATTTTTTAGATGAAAACCGGTGTAAATCAATCTGATAATTGCTTACGCAGTACAAAGTGGCTTCATCGCGGGAGAGGGCGCTTTTGAGAAACTTATAAATCGAAACATGCCGGCACCAACAGTCGAAAAGGCAACATGAATTCAAGTATCATTAACTAAAATACGTTCTTGCTTAAGCCTAAAAGTCTAAAGGTTTGCTGCAGGCCAATGCAAATTTTATCCTTTTCTTTCATACGTCTTTTGATTTAATTAAGTGGTGATTTGGAAGTGTCCATTGCAGTCAGTAAAGCTTGTTAGAGCGCGATTTGTAATAACTCGAGGAGTGGAGCCTTTTTGCCAGTGTAGCTTACGACTATTTCTTCGTCGCCGAAATAGAAATAAGCTTCGACATCAACGCAAACTACTAACAATGTTAGGCCGTATTCTGTTTGTATACCGAGCCCCAGAAGCAACCACGCATAGAACATTTGCGTTTCTTGTTGTTGACCACTGGACCGTTACTGGAACTGTAGATCCATTTCACAAGGAATTTACCCTTCTTCGTTAAACTGAAAAAATTCATAAAAGCATTATCGCATGGAGTGAATGCAAATGTCAAGCTACGCTAGAACGGAAACCTCAACTCCTCGGAATGAAGCACGTCGCTTTCTGATTGGATAAACTCGAGGCAGCGTTCGCGGTGACTCGTCGTCTTACTGATATCCCGATTCAATGGTTATGTAAGCATTGCTGAAGGCGCGCGGAAGAATATCGGACGTATGTTACATAACGGCTAACGCGATTGTACGCTGATGATCAGCTTCGGCTACGTAAGCTCAAGCCGCAATAATTATGCTTGCTGTGCATGTCTGTTGGTCCAATTGAGTAACCTGTTTTTCCGAACTAAAAAGTTTGTCGCTGTTTTCTGAAAATCTTGCATGGGGATCTGATCAACTGCTGATATCCACCAGACTGTGAAACAATCGAAAAGCAAAGACGCAAGCCGCACGGCGTAGCTTAAGCCAACAAAATTCCTTTCCGCAAAGGATACAAGCACCTGCAAACATGAGTCTAACTCTAGTACAGTGGTTCTTGAAGTTTTAACACCTCACTGCCACCAAGTCAGATTTTTGTTAATATGGATATCCCTTTTCAACAAGGTTTACTTACTACAAAATAGCAAGAATTGAAACAACTGGTAAAGAAACATTCACTACAGTAGTGACGAAAAAGGTCAATGCAAAGGCTGCATCACATTCATCAGTACCAATCTTCTTCTTCATGTGGGTACAGTGCTAGATTGCAATCTAGCAACAGATTGCTATAAGGAATGCGACGATGGAGTGTTAATACACTGTTTGATACCTCCAACATCTAATCTAAATAGCCCCAGAGGGTTTTGAGGCAAAAAGTAAACAGCCTCTGCCACAGTATAACGAGTAAGCTTACTGTCATTGGTCGGCTATTTTTACTCTCAGTGCTTTTCCACTTTGTCACAGGAAATGTTTTTTCGGTGTAGGAGGGAGGCTACTGCAGTTGGCTTCACGGGCCACGTCTTGCCCACCATTGCGATATTCATCTTGCCTTTCAAAAGCGTGAGCTTGTAGGTACGGCTTAAATGACGAAGCAGCTTTGTGGTGTTATATTGCATATACTGCTTAAACCATGGGTTCCTAAGCTGGGGTTCGTGAACCCCTTAGGGATCCATGAATGTGTTTTAGGGGGCGTAAACCACAATCCAATCAAGAAAATCCGCTGGTTTTTATCCGCCCATTTTGGCCTATTCAGCTTAATCGCACCTCAAGTGTAGTCTGACTCTGACATGCACCTCTAGACCTAACTAGGTAAGTCCAGAACTGCCTTCATAATGTAATAGTTTACACTGTCCACGGAATTTTCTGCTCAAACTTTGCAAATGCAAATGCCTTGACGTGGATAAAGACCTGTGTATTTCGTTCCTGTCCAGGCCGTCTATTGTTATTCATTGTTTAGACTGAGAGTATTCGGGGACCGTAAAAAATGAATATATGATGACTTGGGTGTCCGCAAGACGGAAAAGTTTGAGAAACTTCGGATCCAACAGAAACTGTTCCCATCGCACCTTTCAAAGCAAGTGGCGTGCAGGCGGTTGCCCAATACTGTACATTCGATCCCGTGACAGTTTCGTACGACAATCAGTTTTTTATTACAGCGCACTGAAAAAGCAGCCAAAAATGCAGACATCGCAAACGTTTACTTCGGGCACGCAGTTTGGGGTAAGATTTTATTCGAAAACTCACTTTTTTATATGTTCAAAGTACAAAAACGCCGGCTATTATTTTGATGGGAAACTCGGAGAAACTCTCAGAAAAAAACGGAAATGAAAAGTTTCCACTCCACAGAATGATAGTTCTGCGCATAGCGAATTGGTTTAGGAGCCTCTGAATGCTGTCGCAGTTGATCTTGTTCGAATGAACATCTATTCGCCTGTCATCGATAACGACCAAGCAAAGCGAGACGAAGTCACATGTAGGGACCGTTGAGTAGGCGTCAAATCTGTGCTTGGCTGATAACATCACAAAAGTCGAAACGGAGGTGATAGGATGACTTAGCAGTAACCGAGTTACTCCCTTCAGATTGCTCTACACTCTCTCTCAAAAGCTAACGTTCAGGTTTGTTTAGTGCTTGCCGTTTCAACCAGAAAATAGATCCGGACTAGGATTGCTGTCATGGGTGGCGGAACCTTTTTCAAAGTGGGGGGGTTTAAGTGCACGTTAAAAAGAAATTATAGCAAATTTTGTGGTTTGAATTGGCAATTGTGACGTCACAAGCATTGAAATATGACGTCATTACATATACACCATAGGAAGGTCTAAGTTACATTATTTTAGACAAAATTACACGACTGTGAAAACGTATCGGTGAACCACCTGAAATTCCAATAGGATGTTACAGGGGCGACCCAGGTCATTAGCGTCACTCGGGCCAATCATACGATTTGTTCTGACTGAATAAAACCGTTCGACGTTGCGTCCCTTAAATATCCATTGGATTTCATTCTGGCTGACATTATCGTTGCCCTGTGACGTTATGTTATGTAACAATAAATGATAAATTCTCATGATAACTTCACTGTTGAGTAACGTACGTCACAGAGCAATGATAACACCAGTAAGTCCTCCGCTTACTAGGCTCATCCATATTAGCGAGACTGTTGGACAATTTATCGTTCGTTTCAAATTATTCTCGAAGTGGGAACTGCCCATTGGATTGAACTTCAAATCCAATGTTCTACACAAATCCATTGCTTCAAAAAAGCATTCAGTCCGATGTGAATTGTGTTTAAAAAAATACTTAGCTGCATAGGACAGATCGGACTCCAATGAATGACGCCGAGTAAAGCGCGAGCGAATGAAGTCGTGAGAACGCCTATTACGAACGATATTGTTTTATTCAGGTCACCTGCACCATGAACGCGAAAGGCCAGATATGAAACGAAAATATAGGAACAGTGGCCAGGCCAAAGAAATGAGCCCGAGTTAACAACTTAGTGAAGTGGGACCGTGGGTGGTGGAACAAACATACAAAGCAAGCAAGCTTGCGTTCTCAGATATAAAACGTAATCGAAAACTCGGGCGAAGCCCGAGGAGCCCGTATACCGGAGTAGCCACTGGATTGTTAAAAACATCAAGAACAGAGTTTTTAAAAAACAAACAAAAATGACACAACATTGATACCTGTCTTAAACACATTCAAAATCACAACTTTTCCTCATCTTGAATACAGAAGTATCATGACTGAATACTCATTCTACAACTGCATTAGATACCGGAATGCACGACTAGACAAAACATGCGTAGCAATTAGCAAGTTGTCCGTAAGGCAGGCCCGTCGCCAGGATTTAGCAGCAGGGGGGGGGCACATTTTAAAAATACAGTATTGGATGTATGCAGCGACCGGGGGGCCAAACGTGAAATGGGGGGGCATCCGCTGGCCCCCCTGCTGGCGACGGACCTGCCGTAAAGATGCCAATTGTGTTGCCAATGCCGAAACAAAATATAGCCATTTAGCGTTGCCAATGCAAAAACAAAAACGCAGTTGAAATTGATCTGTCAAATATTTCATTTTGCGTATAAGATTCAGTAAAATTTCACCATTTGGAATTGTGTTAAAACGGTTGAAATTACACCAATTTTTAATGGTGTGGCACAAACTTTTCCTACACACAAGCATGGGTGTCGGAAGGGGGGCAGGAATTTAAAAATTTCAGCAAAAAATGCTGGTTTCTTAATTTCGAGTGGTAAAAACCAAATTTCACCACTTTTGGCCCCCGTAGAAAAACTTTTGGAAAAATCCACTAGTGGCCCCCCTGGAAAAATTCCTTTCGACGCCTATGCACACAAGCATTTAAAATGACACCATTATTGTGAAAAATTGTGTTGTATTACACCATCTGGCAACACTGTTCAACAACACCAATGCGGTAAGCAATCCATAGCAGGGTGTCAGACTGTGCACGGTGTATTCTGCCAAACAATTACAAAATCCTGCCAAATTACAAATAATATGTTAGAAATAATATCGACAAAATACTGCCAAAATTCTGCAACGTTTTTTTCATTGAACGATTTACTTTATCACTGGACCCAATAGTAATTGCGTTACTTAAACATACGATATCTAGGCAAAAAAGTGGGGGGATAGGCCCCCCAGAAATAAAAGTGGGGAGGACTAGGCCCATGCGGCCCCCCCGGTTCCGCCACCTATGATTGCTGTTATACATTACCTTTCAAACCTTTCCTGTCAAGTAATGGCTCAGCCACATAAATCAATTTCAACAATTAATGTATTGCAATATAACAGACAAAGAGCTGCCGTTGCTTTTCAATTGAACATCTAATCTGTTGCAGCAAATCAAGAGCCCTCCCCGCATCCCTTGCGCACCGCGGCAACACCGGCGTGTTGTCGACAGCGACAAAGCGAGGGTTCGTGGCAAGAGACAGACACGTGTTCGCCCCGCAAACATCCTTCACCACCCAACGCAAGTTGCAAGTTGCAAGTTGGAAAACCACAGGAACCAACGCAAGTTGGAAAACCACAGGGACCTCCAGCATAGCAACCAGACTTTTAATTTATCGCATAACGTCGTACGCAGAAATAATTGTTTTTGAAAGAAATGATCACTATGCACAGTAACTAAACCAGGGGTTCCTAACCTGGGCTACGTGGAACCCTTAGGGGTTCATGAATGTGTTCTAAGGGATCCATAAACTAAATACCATTCAAGAAAATCCGCTTGTTTCTATCCGCCCATTTTAGCCATTATTCGTACCACAAGTCCACAACGCTAGTCTGACACGTTGCAAGGCGACAGACCCCTTTTTATTTGACTTTGGTGACAGATTTTGGCGGCAGGCTGAAGCCTGAAATTTGCTTCTTGCTGGGGCTGTTGAGGTGCTCACGCTAAGAAGGGACCAAATCTAATTTCTTAATAATCGAAAAAACGTCGACAAAACGAAGGTGGCGCTTGCAAATAAAAGAAACAGTATATTTAAGGTCTTTGAGAGCCCGAAACGGTCTCAAATTTTTCCAACGATCTCTCAAAGCACAGTACAAACTTGCGCTTTACTACCAACATCAAAATACACCTCGCTTTACGACCATCTCGGTATTCAGATAAAATAGTTGCGGTCTCTCAAAATGTCCTTACGGCCAGCAAGGTCAAGTCCCAAAGAAAACCCTAAATAGAAATGTCGCAAAATATTTTCATGAGACATTTTCTCACGCAGGGTATACTTCAGTTGACCACCAACCAACGTGTTTCCATCTCCGTCTCCGTCTGGGGTTTTTCAACAGTTTTTTTTTTTTTTTTGCTTAAGAGAATAGGCACTGAGGCTAAAATGTGGACCTCGAAAACGTCGAAAATACACTCATTTTTGCCACAGGAAATGTTTTTCGTCATTCGAATGCAGTGTTTCTCAATCAGGACGTTCTCTTATTGGGTCACGTAGGTAGTTAACAAACTGTTTACAAATGATAAAAATAGTCAGTCAAGTTAATGATACCGTCAATCTGTTGTTATCATCAATATCTCCTTCGTTCGGATGTGAGTCTTCTTCATAACCAGCGCGAAGCAGAGGCAACGCAGGCTCGACTAACTAAAAAGCTGTCCGGGCCGTGACAGGAAAAAGATTAAGAAACGTTGCCTTTAATGGTCGCTTCGCGGTATTGATTTTCAAACGTCGAACTGTGAATGTGCGTTGAGAAAATCGTTACCGACATTAAAACGAAGCTACCACCCACGTGTCTGCACGATGCTTCACGCCGATGACGTCAGCATTAATGTTCACAATATAACCGCTTGCGCGTGATGGAATTGTCTGCGTCAAGTTTTCCAAGCTAAAGATTTGGAAAAACCTTCTCCGCCCGTACGCAGTCGCCGGTTCTGTCCGCAATGCGACGCACGAGTGGAGAATGTTGCTGTTTTAGCGCCATTGTTTGTGAGCTTTCAGGCCTAATGATATATGACTACCTGCTGAAAATCGATACCCAGCTCAAGTTCCTCGCAACGCTGTATGCTGGAAGCAACACGGAAAGTAACACTGAATGTTTCAACATTTCCATGGAAGTGGTTTTCAAGCACTTCAATAAAAAGTTGGCTTAAATCCAAGAGAGGATTTGACAAAACTTGGAATTTAGGGTTGCTTTTGTAGCAGCTGCAGATACTAATGAACTGGTTACAAAATTACAGAAAGTGACGTAAAATGTTCTTTCTTCTGATACTCGCTGAGGTACGCCTTATAAAGGTTCACTGTTTTCAAGGTCACAAAAATCGACCAAAACCTGTGAAAAGTAAACGCCATAAGGAAATGCACTGTGTGTTTACTGGTGATGCACAATGACTTGTTGAGCCTAAAACTTTTACTCTGTCCCAAACTAAGTCAAAGCAAAGCAAAAAATTAAGCCACGATCGTTTTTCTTTACATCACATGGTTCATTGCTCTCATTATCGCGTACGCTTGTCACTCCGTTTGAGTTTACATGACAGGTTGTTTACTTGCTTTTACGAGCACAGCAAAACAGTTATGCTTGCTGGCCGGCTTGTCGTCGGAAACAGCAGTCTGCAGACACGGCTGCAATGCAAGAAATTTCTACAATTCATCTTGTTGCAAAGATTGATACAGCTTTTGTGCAACGGTGTGACATTTTTATCTGGACGCTTCAAATGTCGGGTGCTTTTCGCATGTCTTCGTTTGCCTCCCACTGTGCAGCGCTCCTATTGCGATGTTAAAACGCAAGTGTTGGTGCGTCGCTTCAGTGCTTGTTCCTCACCAATATTGCCTGCACGCACCGAACGACACCCACGCCGTGATGTGTTACGACTCAGCACTTTTGCTTTCTTGTGCTCTATAACTAATCCCAGTGATATGGACCATGAGTCTGAGCCAACCACGTAAAATAAGAGCAAACAATTGCCACTACTCACGTGTCAAGAAAACCAAAGGGCCCGTAATCGATAGTCAGGCCGAGAATGCTCATGTTGTCAGTGTTGAGGACGCCGTGACAGAATCCGACCGCCTGCCACTTGGCCACAGTCTCAGCTGTTCTCAGGCAAACCTGCAAGACACAACACAAGCACAACCGTTCTCGATACGGTAGTTGGATGGCGGTCATTTGCGCACGGTAAAACGGCTGGTCAGTGCAGCATAGCTGCAAACAGAAGTCACTGGAACCAGCGTGAGATAAACGTATCAACAAATATGGCAATTTCATGTTCCTCTTTACCGGTGGCAGGGTATGGCGTAACTCTTCGTGTAATACCACAAGGCCTGTTAGCCTTTTTTGCTAAACACCGCAAAATTCCTCGAGCAGAACACAGCTTCTGATTCGTTGCTAGCCTCATTTGCCAGTTTTTCCTTCACATTACTCAAGAGCCACTTCGAATGCAAGCAGTGATGCGTGACGCCGAATTTGAAACAAAACATCCTTGAACCACAGAGGAATCAATATCAAACACAAAGCGAGTTGTCAGTGCCAGCATAACTGTGCATCCTATGCAATGCTTTGAACTTGCAGTTTGCACATGGAAGTGGAAACTACAGGGTCACTGAACTGTTCGATTCACAAAATCACGATGTTCCATTCGCGCAGGAATAAAAACGAATGACAAGCGATATTTCATAAGTGCAACGAAACCGTAGGGACTGTGTGATTGCCAGGTATGCAACCAGGGGGCAAACCGGGAAATTTCCCCCCCAGAAATTTTCAAAATACGTTTTAGCTGTTACGCACAACAAGCAATTACAATAACTTTTCCGTCCTCGAAAATAGTACAACAACAAGTTACAATGATTTTGTCCACCCCCGAAAATGTAAGCTGGTTGCAGTCCTGGTGATTACTGAGTGTTGTAACAGTTGCATGCGCAAGAACTCATCAGCAATTTGCGCTGGACAGTGATATTAATCAACCCGTCGTGCCGCGAGATTGTCAGGATGCTTTGATCGAAAAAAAAGTTGAAGCGATCTCACACCGTTTTTAGTCGAGGAGGAATTGCAGTGATAAAAAGAAAAAACAACCAATGCGTCACGTTCAGTTTCAAGTGGTTCACCAGCATTACTTTGAATTTTAGTTTGGAGCACTGCAGTGTAAAAATTTAAATGACCATACCATTAAGTTATTGGGAGAAATTAGCCGCACAGCGTAGCAGTACGCCGGTGAAACGCACTTATAATGTGGATGTCGCTACTTTTGCAATATACAGTTCCGTAGGTCAGAAATGACAATCCGGCGAGTTTGCTACAGGCCAGAAAGGACAAGAAAAAAATGGGACGCGGACGAAGAGAAAAAACAAAGGCAAGTATAAAAGCCTACTTAAGAAGAAAATCGATTTCACTCTCGAATAAAATCGTCACAATCTCAATTTGTCGATGTTCATCTCGATAAACAGATGATACGGAAAGGAGAAAGCGTGTGCAATTGATATCTAAGCACACATGACATGAGCGATATCACAACCTGCAGTGAATCGGGTGAAAACACAAAGAAAAATAGGCCGTAACCATATTTGCAACTTAAAATTTTATTGAAACGTTTCTAGTAGCAAAGCCTCTCGAATCGACTACCGCATCCACAACAGAAGACCAACGGCTTCGTCTGCCAAAAACATCTTTGCAACAGGAAAAGCACGTTTGTGAATTTGCATCGGTTAAACAAAACCTGCCTTTTCGTAAAATGCCAGGTAGCGTTCGACATCGCTTCCTGAGGTCGCGATTTCGGGGAAAAACTGACTGATCGTGTAGTCGAGCAACTGCACGAGAAGCTCAGGCTTTCCGACGCACGGCCCTGACTTCCCTGTGAAGGAGTCAGGCGGTTTGAAGATTTCGAACGATCCGAACCTGTGACGAAGAAAGGGTTCACGAAATTGTCGTCCCCGTCCGCTTCAGTTCGTGCCTTACGCAAGAGAAGATATTTTCGTGCGTAAGCGCAGGCTTTTCAGAACCTCGACACGCGGTCTGACATAAAAAACACCACTTTGCACAAAATTCTAGCGTTCACATCCCAATAAAGGAAAAGATCTAAGAGATTGTAAGTGCATCAGTTTTAGGAGAACGTAATTGAATAGCAAATGGCCTGGGTTTTGTTCAGAGGGAATGAGCCGCGAAGCACGAATTCGTTTCGTTTTGAGCGATTGCGTCATGCACCGGTTGCGTAACTGGGACAGGAACGTTCCGCTTTAGTTTTGCGTCCAATTGAAGGTGAAAAAGATACGTGCTGTCGAGTCAGAGGGCGAAATTTGAAAGTCGATCTTGTTTCACAAGTTTTTGAAAGTCTTATGCAAACAGCCTGTTTTTTTTAAAACAAGGTTTTCACTCAGTTTGTGAAACTTCGGCAGCGCATATTTGGTGTTTCCCCTCTGTACACCACAGGATACATTTTTCAATACCGCAATCATAACAAAGCGAGTGTGCATGCTGCAGTCATCGGATCTCATTTGTACCTTTACATATCGTCAGCTATTACAAATTCATGGCTAGTAGCACAGATGCAACTTTCACATGAAGTTCTTGAAAGATTTGACAAACCAATTGATGAAAAGTATCGAGGATGATTTGGCTGCGACTGCTCCCCATCTCACGCGGCCAAAACTTTGTACAAGCGTGTCACAGAATCTGTGAAATCTTAAAACTATGGAACCTTTAAATACATTTCGTAAAAACAGCATGGAATTTTGATTGTAGCTTCAGTTCATTACCACAAAGACACAGACATTAATATTTTTTGCTAGTTATCCGTTTATAAACAATTTTCAGCAAGTCAACCCTACGCCCTCAGAGTTAATCCACGTTGAGTAAAAAAAAGAAGTTATTACGCCTCCCGACTGCCAAAGAGATATCCAGTAAATAAACCACATTTCCAACTGACGTACTTGGGTCATCAAATTTTTTAAATGCTTTGCAAGAGACTGGAATCTCCATTCAATTTTGCATTCACTAATATAGGTAAAGTATTAAAGGAAAATTTATTTGCGTGTCAAGCAAAACTTTATGATGTCCTGAGTCAGAGCCGACCTAAGTCTGGTCCTAGAACCACTGCTTTATGTACCCCCAAAACTTTATATCGCATAAGGAGCACACATATTTGAAAAATAAGTTTTGTTTCAGACGTAAGGTTTTCTGATACGAAATTCGCAGTTGCATTGAGTCTGCTGTTTCATATTTTGAACTATAGGCAAAGATATGTAGCTACATATAGAGCACGAAACGCATCAAGTTTTTGTCCAACTACTGTACTATAAAGCGCATGCTCAGCTTTACACAGTTTGCAAATTATCCGACCGCCTTTACCAAATGAAGTATTTGGACAAGTATTGGTCAAACGTGCCAAGTTTAGCGGAGTATCAACATGTGGTATCTACTGTATGTTATGACAAACAGACTATTTTTGACATGCTAATCAATGACTATTCGAATGCAAAGCAGCTTATAATTCCTTTCAAAACACTTTGCGCAAAAACAAGAGGCGTGGTGTTGCAGCTTGTATGACGTTAAATCATAAAAACCAGGAGATCTCAGTTCCTTTGCGCCAGACGTGAATACCTTAAAAACGTCGGTGCGATCCTCAAAACAAGCGCACAGTTCTCGCGCGTCGGTCGCCCATCGTAAAACATGTCGCGCGTCACTTTCGTGTCGGAATCGACGACTGTCCCGGCTCTGGTGGTCGGGATTCCGAGGTTGTGGATCGCTTCACTGCACAGGAACTCCCGCACGGACGACCGCAGCACTTTGCGACCATCGCTCCCCCTATATTAGCGCAAACGCAAACGTGTTTCTTTTCGAAAATGCGCACATTGACCAGGCCCGTAGACAGGTTTTAAGGTTTGGGGGGCAAGATTTTCGTTTCTATTTGAATGTTTGAAACAAATGTTTCTGGCCACAAAGAACGCAATTTGGGGGTTACTGCCACCGAATGTCCCCCCATGGCTAAGGACCTGATATTGACTAACATGCTAGCAGGGGCGGGCAACCTTTTTCGGTTTGCGTGCCGAAATCGGCTAAATCAATGACAAAATTCTCCCGCGTGCCAACCAAAATTTGTGGTGAGGGGTCCGAATTTTGGGCCCCTGTGGCAGCGTGGGCCCACCCCAATTGGGGGGTATGGAGTGCGGTTGATACGCCTCTGTTTGTGCCATATGGCATCAAAAGCATAAAAGGGTTAAATTAAATAACGGATTGTTAACATGCGAAAATGAAGAAACGGACACCGAGTTTCATCAGATAATACTGCGACTTTTAAATTATCAACTTTTTCATTTGAAGGGGGGAGGATCTCTTTTCCGAGGCCTCGCTCACGTGCCGGATAGAAGTGTTCGCGTGCCAATTTCGGCCTGCGTGCCAGGGGTTGCCCACCCCTGTGCTAGGAGCATTCAACGTTCCATTGAGAGTAGAGACTTTACGATGATATCCTGACCTACGGGGGTGGTGGTAGGAATTTTAATGTGAGCGAGCCCGGTGTCCGATCTACGTTTGCAAACTACGCCATGGTTGAGTGATTGTGCGACGCCACCGGTGATCAATCAAGTACGGAATGTCTTTTTTGCACGAAATGTCTTTTTTGCACAGTTTCTGAAGGGATTGAAATGCGAAAACCCACCGACACTCGTAGTGATTCTACCGCAGATATTATGTCAACAACACTAGCTCTGAATGATGCGTAGTTCTCTATGAAATGAACCTACGATAACGTGAACGGTATAACCAGGCAAACATGTTTGAGAGGAAATTACGCATGCCTTACAGACAAGCAAAGCACTCAGCAAAATTTTGAAGGTGATGTACTCTATCAAGAAAACATAAATATACAGTAAAATAGTGGGGAATGACAGCATGGATAAAATCGAATGCTACCTCTTCCTCTAAATAAATTTCAACATCCGTTCTCTGAAGTCGAGGTTTTGTAAATGAAACACGATTTCTCATAAGAAGGTGTTGCAACCTTTCGGTTGGCGTTGCGTTGAACGTGCGGTTCTCCACGAACGGAATGTGCGCGAAAAACAACACCCACATATAGCACGAACAAAGGGCACGAACAAGCAATAACAGAGTGATTGCGGCGCATGATCTCTATTGTTGCTTGCTGCCACAGTGTGAAACTTTGCGCAAATGCCGCTCGGGCTTTCCGATCGCAACAAAGGATTATTTTAAGATTTGGAATACATCATTATCTCCGAACGTATCTGCGTCTTATGTGACAGTCATCAGTGGCGGATTAAGGGGGGTGCTGACTGGGCTACAGCCAGGGTCCCCAATCCTTAAGTCGGTAAAAAATGTGTAATATGCGAACAATACGCGATATATACATATAAACAGAAAAGGCCGCTTTCTAAGGTTCAGCCAGGGGCCTCAATCCACCACTGTCACCAACCGACATAAAACCATTACCTGGAAAACGGGGTATGTCCAACGCCTTTCAGCTGAAACTCCCATCTTTCATTTGATGAGTTCATGATCTCGCCAAGATATGCCACTGTGCCGTCTCCGAGCTGACCGCTGAAATACCCAAACTGGTGACCACAGTAGCAATGGGCTGCAGGTTCACTACCTGGCAGGACTTCGTTTCCACTAAAATATTTGACAAACTCCTGAAAAAATTAGGATGATGCTGTTGGGGACGACAAACAATTCCTAACTCAGCGCCCTTGTATGGACGAACAAGAAACATTTTTCTTTTTGTTGCGTTCCACATAATTTTGCTTTAATTCCAAATGTTGGTAAATATCACATGCTCATACCGAAAACATAACCGACTTTAGTCGTAAGCAAATAAGGAGCCCGGGCCAAATTTGATCATGTGAAGGTGTCCGTGGGCCAACATTTCCTCACAACAACTTGTATAGCATTGGCCAGGACTTTCGCATAGGGGTTGAAGCAGAAAAAGTCATCTGCGGCGGTTTTCATGTCACATTCGCTCCCAACTCATCAAAAACCAACGGGAAACGTCATATATAGCGAGAAAACGATGCTGCTTCAACAAAAAAAAGTATTCCAGGCTTTGGCAAGTCGCACACAGCACAGTCTGAAACCAAAGCAGCGGGCCATGTGAAATGCACTCATGGGCTGCACTTGGGCATGTACCGTCTGGTGTCCGTTCAAAACAGACCAGTTCATAACAGCCACGTTCATAACAGACCCGTTCATAACAGACCACGTCGACAATCAAGGCCGAATTTTTCAAAAACTTTTTCAGATGTTAGGTACAACAAGAAGTTAGAATCATCAATCATTTTGCCTCCCTTCCGAAAATATCAGCTGGTTTCGACCTTGTTGATAATAGACCCGTTCACAATAAAACACCATCATGACAGGCCTGTTATCCGTTGGCAGTTGTTCGGTTCGCAGTTGTCCAGTTGGCAATTGTCCTGGTACCGTGTTTAATCATTACGTCATAGACGTGGAACGCGAGAATCATTGTAAACAACTTTGTGACTGGGAAGTTTAAGACGGCGCAACAACCAAGATTTACGATTACAAAAGCTTGCGAAATAATTACAGTTATTCTGACAGTGCACAGTTTGCCTATACAGGCCCGTAATCAGCTTGGGACACCAGGGGTGCGAAGAGTTTTTTGAAGGGAAAAGAATGTGTTGGACATAGTTTACAAAGAAGTGTAAACTATGTCCAACACATTCTTCCAGGGGAGGGGGGGGAATTTTCCAGGGTGGAGACGCCCTTTTTTCTTGTTTTTTTTGTTTTCCAGACATGCTCTGGCAGTGCATTACATGCTACACTTAATAATTAAATAACATTATCTAGCTTGGATGTCCTTATTGAAATGCACTATTAAGTCTAGACTTGCTTCCCTCTTTTTTTTCTTTTTGTCACTGTTATTTATCAGGGCATCTGACTAGAAAACCGTATGGTTGTTTCAGATGTCCTGGGAACAAAATAAACGCTGTTCTAATATGGTTTGTTTTCTGTGGCATGATTTGATGTTTGTTATAGTTGTTCCTAAATAAACTGATACTGATACTTTTCGCCCTCCTTAGTTACGGGCCTGAGCCTACGTACTGTACAACGCCTATGTTCGGCCTTTTTGTCATACTTTTACAGACCTCCTGTGCAGTCATCACGAGCCCCAGGTGTTCCATGTCCCCCAGTCTGAGAAACCCTGTCTTAGCCTATATGCTTTAGGGAGCATTCACATACTACGTAAAAACAAGAGGTTGGTCAAGGGCGTTTTCAAATGCTTAAGGTTGCTTATAGTGGGAGGGGTTGCTCAGAAGATTACATAATCAATATTTTTCCTAATATTTTCGCCAGGTTAGTTTTGCTTGTGACTGAGTGACATAATAATACAATGGTTTCACACAGCTCTATAAGGTTGATCAGATTTTAAGTCCTCAAGTGAGAGGCGAAATTTTTTTGGGGTCAATGAATGAGTAAGTAATTCCAGGGGATTGCTTTGTGCTTATGGTTGTTTACAGATTGTGATAGGGGAGATTAAAATTAAGTGAAAAAATTACTTTACACAGTATGTGAATAGTCCCTGATCACAACTTCCTGGTATCACATGTATGTTTCACGTTCTGCCCTTGGAATGGCTCCGTAAGGGGATAAAACATTGCTGTAGTCTCCAACACTCTCTCCTCCATCTGTTCAATTCTTGCTATTGCCCAGGTGTAGGCTTTGTAAACGCAAAGACTTTAAAAAGATGGCAGCAGCAATAAAGCATTTGTTTATTTCTGCAAGATAGCAAAACACTTGGACATGAAAGAGGTGGCTTTTGCAATGAAGTGTTTGTTTGTTGGTTGCTTGAAGATCTAACTGGCTGTTTGCAACAGAAATCATCTACAGAATTCATTAAATTGTTACAGGTTAGGAAATATAACTTTGAAAAATAACCTGTTCTGAGGCAGATGCTGAATCCAGGTCCAGAAGTTTCATAGCGCTGTGTGACATGGCAACAAGTCTGGGATTTTCAACTGGAGACATTTCCACAAGTGAGAAGCAGCATGAGACCTGAAATAGAAAGTTACAAACTTATGACCATACTACTCCTCCAAAAAGCTCACCTTACACATTAGAAACCATCATGCTTAAAAAAATGGAGACATTTCCACAAGGGAGATGCAGCATGAGACCTGCAATAGAATTTTCCAAACTTATGACCATACTCCTCCTCCAAAAAGATCACCTTGCACATTAGAAACCATCATGCTTAAAAATTGATGGGCATGTCAACAATCATTTAAAAATTAACACAAAGACTGCAAGCCTTTCTTAAAACTGCTAAAAGGTGCTTAATATTCCGCAACTCTTTTTTTCAACCTAAAGTGAAGTCAATTACAGTACACATGAAACATATATTCATGTATGCTCATTCCGCACTTGAAATTGTTTTGGCTTCCAATATAGTGGTACTTTTGCTACAAGATAATTTTAGCATAAAAACAGTTGAAGGGAGACATCTCTCTGTAAGATATACATTTGTTGTGTCAAACTAGTATGTGATAAATGGCATTATTATATTTTTGAAAGTTGTTCCAAATAACAAACAGTTAGAGTATTCCATGTCAAAACCATTGGAATGCATGCAACTAGCCAAAAATTTACTTGATTTTAAGCAGGAAACTAACCCCCAGAAGTGAGACATTTGCAGCTTTGTATCAGTCTGAATGCTACAATTTGTATCACACTGCCAAAACCACCTTCTTACATAACTTAAAATTACTGTTACATTCAAGTTTTGTAACTTTAGGTATTTTTGTCCAAAAAGCTGTTATAAATATATGTGCTAGATGGGTGATTTTGATTGCAAAATGTTTGTAAAGTTTATTTTGGTGGAGTTGCATCTTTAAGTGACCGTTTTGCAAAATTAATGTAAAAATGATGCAATAAACATAAAGCTTTTATTGCAGATTTTTTTCATTTGTGGTAAAAGTCAGTATGCACAAAGGTGACACCATCACAAGCTTTGTCACTTTTTCAGAAATGTAAGTGGAGTCAACTGCAAAAGTTTTCTGTTATGTTTTACTGCACACATAATTTAGTTGATCTTCTTCTTCTTTCGTTTGAGCAAGTTCTTCTTTCATCCACTGCTTGGCTGCGCTAGATTTCGGGGCAGGTGTTGAGCAGCCATTCAGTTGTCTCATCGTCCAGAACTGTCAGGCCGTGCACTTCATGGGGAGGTCGATGGATTGGACATTGGAGGACGACATGGTCGACGGTTTGTTCTTCTGTGCCACACTCACAGGCCACAGAAGACGCCATACCCCATTTGTACAAACAGGAGCGGAAACGTCCGACACCGGTGCGGAGGCAGTTAATTTAGCTGATGATAGGAATTATACTTTTGGCCATGCTGCGAGTAGTATGCACAGACACTTGAAGAAAAGAAGCAGTTGCTTGATATGGTAACCTTTTTTAAAATTGCCAATGTAAGAGTCTATGCTATGGAAAAATGATTTATTTCATGAATTCAACTTAGTTATCCACAGGACTGATAGAAGAAAAATTGGTGTTACTTGAACTTTTTGGTCCATGCTGCCAACCTTTATTGTTTTTTTCTGAAATGAAGATCACAAATATTGCAATATTTATAAGCTGGGGTAGCTCAAAACGAGACTGCAGTATTTGAGCAGTTCTGTGATAATGAATACTTCTGAATTGTGTAAGTTATTGTGCATCTCTGCAGTGATGTAGGCTGATAATTTTAATGTTTTTGCATTGAAGTAGGAAAATAGGATCTTGTTGAATGAACCAGGGGTAGGCAAACATTTTCTATGGAGGCCACATTGAAAACTTTATTGCTACTGGGTTCAGAATATATTACATTTGTCTACTTCAGTTGCAATTTACGTTTTAAAATATAAATTATTGATAATTTTATTACAGTATAACCTTGTATTGTTTTATTTCACATTGACAATGTAACAATAGTCACTTCCAGTTGAGTAAAAATGCAGTTTTGAATGAAACATGTGGAATAGAATCTTGAGAATTCTAATCTAATTAATAAAATCATTTTAACATAGACTCAAAATATGTACTGTGTACATGTGGCTGCCCTGCAGGCCACATGCAACCCCTAGTTTGCCCATCCTTGGAATATACTTACTGACTGCATTGCAAGAATGCAAGTTACTGCACATGATTTCACTTAGGATGCACAGTGTGAAAATGAACTGACACAATTAGCTGTAGTCGGTGACGTACGCAGAAAGTTTCCAAGGGTGGGCCAAGTTTCACAATCGTGTGACATCACAAATCAACTTTAGGGGAAGTGCCGAAAGCACGACCATTCTAGGGGTGTCCGGGGGCATGCCCCCTGGAAAATTTTGCAAAATTACAGCTAAAAATACGCATTTTTGTGCATTCTGGAAGCAAGTTTTAGAAAATACTGTTTTTACACTTTTTTATTTTTAGAGTCTGAGGGGCTGGCCATGGCACAGTAGCCTCCCGCCTCCGTACGCTAGTGGCTGTAGTTTGTTAGTGGAAGCTCATGTCACTGAACTGCTTTTGTTCAGTGTTGTATTCTCTTCAGTACCTGAAGTAAGCACACCATGTTCTTCACAAATTGAATGAACACACTGAAGCATTCATCAGTGCAGCTGAGGCATACTGTACGGCAAGAGCAACATGATTTTTTGCTACATAAAGAAAGGTTCAGATTGTGTAAAATGACCTGTAACTTGTTAAAATTGTTCTGTTAATGCAAAAAATATTATCATTTGTCTTGATTTACACATGCCTGGTGAATTTTGAAACTCATGTACAGTAATGGATCTCCAGTTGCATGCCTACTTCATGTTCAGTGAGACCTGCAGTAGATTGGTTACAAGCTGCCTTGAGAAAGATTAGGTTGCTTATTTGATGGAGCAATTGACATGCAAAAATATGACAAATATTTGAACAACCAATGTGAAATCAAGAACTTCATCAATTGTTCCCTTGGAATTGTTACTCAGTATTTGAAGTTATTGTTGGAGACAGCCTAAAACTCTGCATTTGCCTTTTTGTTAATTAGTAAAAGAAAACCTTTGCTATGCAGATTGTACCTTCTGTTTGTTTTACTTTCCCTCACCTGGCTTGGAATACCTCATGCAAACTTCTTCCCCCAACTGTCTCTGTGAAATCTTTTAACTCAGTAAATTTTGCCAACAAGATGTTAGAGTACCAAATTTAAAAAGCCTTCATTTGGCAGCAAAAAATGATATTAATCCACACGTACAACCCACAGATATGTAAACCTGATTAAAACAGATCTTCTGGTAACAATTTTTGCTTTGGTTCAATACAATTTTTACTGTTGGCATGTTTAATAATGCGACAATATATTGCAAAAGAAAATGCAAGCATACATAAAGATAACAATTAATCTTTGAAAAACCAACTGCACAAAGACACCACAGCCAAACCACCACCACTGCCAGTCTGCTGTAATAGTTTTCATCCAAGCATGTATGTATGCGAATTTTCCACAAATTTAGAGTCTTACGCTTAAGTTTTGCTTACACAAAAAGAGAAATTTAACTTTTGCCAATACAAAGTACGTTTGATATACTTCTATTTCCAGGTTGCCAGTAAGGCTTTCATAAACGTTTGGCAAATTTTTCTTATAGAATTTGCAAGTAAATGCTGAACCAGCTGAAGTCAAAGAAACTTGTTAAACAGAGCTCTATCATACATTCACGACAGAGTAGCTCAGTAAATTTGTAAGAATGCCTCATGAATAAAGCAAATTTTTGCTGGAAATTTTATGCCAATTCCTTTCAAATCTATTTAACACAACTACTACCATAGCTGCAAAGAGTGAGCAATGACTGATTGTATTTTCCTATATTACTTTAAATGCACCGTAACAGTCAAGAACAATACAAACACAATTGTTACAGAGAAAACATTAAATTTGGCAAAACTGCACTTCAGGCAGTGGCTGAGTACCATACAAATCATAGACAATGAAGTTTGTGAAACAGATAGGCAGGTCAGCTACATTCACTTTCTCGTGACAAGCTCAAGTTACAGAATACTATAATAATGTACTGTCCATTGACCCAAGTTTAATTCAATGTTTTTTTTCTTTTATTTTAATTGACTCTTCAAAACAACCATGTTTAGTGAGAGCAAAAACCCTGAGAAACGCAGAATTAAATGTGATGAAACAATGAACACAGTTCAAAAGTTCTGAGTGTAGTTTACTTTTCCCACTTATTACATTTTTACTCCAACTAGATTGTTACGTGATGTGACATGCCGTAAAACCAATTTGTGAGATAACTTGTATGACACCAAAAAGAATACGCCATCATGCACAATGCATTTCAGAATGGGCAACAAAGAACATTCAAGATGTACATAGCAATAAGCACAATAAGGAAGAAATGAGATCTGAGCAATTACTCGTAGTGTATTTTATGCAATGGTTGGCATAACTAGGAAAAATTGCCAACAGATGTGACATTCGGAGTAAAAACTTGTTTTTGTAAAATATCCCATGTTATGTGTTTGGCTATCATATTAACACCAATTATTTTATTTTGTGGTTTGATTTCCCATGAGCCACACCTCCCACTGCTACCAAAAACATCTTTGAAATGTGCTAATCCTGAAGTACATTTTGGACATACAGGATAGTATGAATGCTAAATGAGAATATGGTAATACCTGGTGCAACGTTTCAACAGCACTGAACACAACAAAATGCAGAAAACTGCAGTCAGTAGAAAAAATGCTCAGTAGCAACATATTTCCAGCACTGCAACTGTGACTTCTGCAGGGCTGGAAGGAGTTTACCCAAAACAATGTGTACAACAGTAAAGTCGGCCACTATAAGCAGCAGAGCTGTTGGCATGATAAAATTTAAAGGAAAAAGTGCAGAGATAATTATACTAAAATAAAGGTCACTAGACGTATGTGAATTTAAATTAATGTGCAATTCCAAAGTTGCACTATGTTTTTTGCCTCTTCTTCAAACAGCACAAAATTTTATAAATAATTTGCAAACGGTCCTTTAAATTGTCTTTACCAAGAATAGTTGCCTTTACACGCTGTTCAACTGGCAACACTGCTAAAGTCCACCACAACCAGTTTGGGCCATTTTCTGTATTTAAGTTTCCATCTTGCACTGGGAAGCACCCATAATGCTGGAGTATTTTATCACTAACATTGCTAGGCAACCTGTTAAACCAACTTTCAGTTTCAGCATAAACAGTATTTGTAAATTGTGCAAGTTCATTCAGAGCCATTGGTTCAGTCACTTTTTGGTCCTCTATGTATGTGAATTTGGCCACATTGTAGCCATCTTTTACTTCACAATGTGAAGTCTTAAAACGCCGATAGCCAATACTGTCAACAACTGACCGACCATCTGGGAAAAAGTTGACACTTTTGACTTTCAGCAAAGTCCCAATAGGATGGTGAGGAAGTTTATCCACTGGCATGCACATACCAAACTCACGTTGGTTGTAACTTAGACAACGTCTTAGCATCAAACGATAATGTGGCTCAAAGATATGTAAGGGACATGGAACAGAGGGAAAAGCAATAGTACACACAAATATCGGTTGTTTTTGAGTTAGATCTTCCAGTTCTTGACGATGTTGCTCTTCTCTTTCCTTGTAAGCTTCAGGGAGGTACTGTTTTGTAATAGCCTTGGTAACATAGTCGCATGCAGGATGCAACTTACTTAGATTTGCAGCCAAGTACTCTTTCATGGATTGCTTGCACAGTGGACACTGAGCATTGTGGTCAAAACATCTTTCAATGCAAAACTGACAGAAAACATGGCCACAAGGAGTGCAGACAGGATCATAGAAAAGTCTCATGCACAAACTGCATTCCAAATCAGCCACATCAACCACATCTGCAGGGACAACTCGTTTTTTTGTTAAGAGAACTGTATCAAGCAAATCCATCCATGGTTTGCCAGAGGCATCTGTGAGGTTCATGTAGAAGGATTCTGTTAAAAATGTGGAACAGTCTAGCAAAGCAGTTTCCAAGATCTTTTCACTTTCAATAGGTATGCCAAATTCATTTTGTCCGTTAGGCAAGTTTAAGCCTAAATCATGCAATGACACAGGAGGATGGATGTTGGTGTCAGGAGCATACACAGAACTCAGAGAATTGGTGTTTAATTGACACGGCTTGCAGGGTTCAACCACGGCATCTTCTTCACCTGAGCTGTGCTTTCTTTTACCAGAGCTTAACCCTGTCACATTAGGGCTGTGATTCCGAGTATGGTGGGGTGCATGTCTGTCATCTTCAGATTGAGACCTGGCTTCATCACAGGAAAGTAGCTTTTGTAAAATTTTTGTTAATTTATTACGTGCTTCTGATTTTTCTGGGTCGAACATAAGGCAAGTAGCTAAAGACACAAGGGCATCTTCATCACGATTCATGGCTGACAAAATTTCACCCTTAACGTAATGAGCTTCAGGCCACTCTTTTGCCAAACATGTTGCAAGTAATATATCTCGCATGGCATCTTCAAATTCACCAAGACAATAGTATCCCTTTGCTCTGTGGAGGAGAGCAATGTGGCTGCCTGGTATTACTGCCAGAGTTTTAGTGAACTTTTCAATAGCAGCACTGCATTGTTGCTTTTGCAAAAGCTGCATACCTTCAATTGTGTAAGAGCGTGCTTTCCACTCTTTGGAATGCCAGTTGCGTAACACTGTTGATATTGTGACATTGTTCTTTAGAGTAGTTATTGCATCTTCTGCAACAGCTTCATTACATATTATGCATTTTGACATGTGGTACTTTGAAGAACAAATGCATTGCTGACAGAATGTGTGACCACAGGAAAGGGTAACTGGCTTATACAATAATTCACAACATTTCTGGCAGGAAAACTCATCCATTGGAAGTTTGGATACAGGAAAAGAATCTTTTTGGATTTGTGTCATACAACCAGCAGTACTGTGCAGAAGATTCTGAACACGATCTAAAATGTACTGTAATAAATGCTCAATTTTGGCACTGTCACTGCAGTCCAATGACACTGCAATTTGCAAGGCAATATGGGAAAGAATATTCCGCAAATTGGTGTGAACTGATGATTTGGGTTGAGACAAGAGCCTTGACACATCACTAATATTTTCAGAAAGGGAAACAATGTCCTTCAGTGCTTCTCCTTTGGCAGAAAGTTGTGACTCAACTTTCAATCGCTTAAGGTGTTGAGGTTGACTGATAAGATTCAAGGTTGATTCAACACCACTTAAACCATGCAGATCACACATGATGAATCTACATTACTCATACTAGACAAAGAAATCTGTAGTTTATAGTAATGATGTTCACTTACGATATTCATGATGATTACAGAAATTTGCTGCTTTATTTTTAGCAACATTCCACACACACATAAAATCATACTATTGAAGTTAAACTACCTACTGACACTCAACACCAAACAAAAGATGCTCAAATTTGTTTGCATGTCAAATTGTGTATGGGAAACAAACAGCTGAAGTCTATCTTATGTCTAAAGAATAACATTTTAACTGATGTAAGCCTGGAAGCAAATTGCTCTGATAAAAATGTTGCTTGCTTAAATTATGGCAGGGGCACAGAAATAAACACATCTACACTAG
>Ga0210059_1002506_pt1 | contig 28829 bp, 10 predicted proteins | sample Ectturendosymbi2_FD_188042 | JGI IMG/M metagenome (GOLD analysis project Ga0210059, IMG submission 188042) | Ecteinascidia turbinata endosymbiont from Florida, USA - Sample 2 (SPAdes) (version 2) | ecosystem: Host-associated > Tunicates > Ascidians > Unclassified | place: Key West, Florida...
TGAACAATAAAATAACCTGTAAAAAATAACAAACAAACTTTATGGTAGTATAATTCACTGTCGAAAATGTAAAGTTTCTACCTTATGTGGTTTTTGCGATATAAAATTTTTTAATGTGTGCAGGACTTTATTGACACCCTGTACTTTATGTTAACACTTACGTATTTTTATAACATTGGGACCATATTTTTTATATACTAACTTGTTTATTAGAAATTTCATTTATGGTGAAACAAACACATTCGGACTGCCCAAATTCAACAAAATAAGCCTTGCATTTAATATTAACGTCCCATCCCTGTGCAAGAAATGGTTTATTTAAAGGCTATACAAAAAATCACCCCAATGGACGTTTCTGTGTCGGAAACCATCGATCAAAAAACTTATCTGAAAAATTTTAGGGGGGGCTTCAGCCCCCATAGCCCCCCTGGATCCGCCTATGTGATATATCTGCAGCAGATAACATTAACCTAGGCATAAGATACACCTCAAACTGTATTGCAAGTTAAGAATAACACTGCAAGCGTCAGCAAGTTATAGCTTGTCACAGTACCGGCAGAAGGATGGAACCTGAAACACCAACTGACCAAACAATGGTGAAATTGCTTAATAATATCAAAAGTCGTAATGCGTACCACTTAGTCAAACAGTCATACTTTATGAACTCTATAATTGAACAAAATCGGCCAGATCACTTACAGTTTCCTGCATTTCGTTAAGTTTTTAACTGGCCATTTACAGTAGCCTAAATAAGTTAAGCGGAGTTTTCTGCAAATATTTGTGTCAACCGCACAATAGATTATGACTTACATTTACAGTGATAAAATTTGGCTGTTGGTCAATTGGCAACACTCATTCACCTCAACAACAATAAAACAGATTCAACATGCAAGAAAATAGCTCCCATGAAAGTAACTGAGTAAAAAAATTTATGGTCAGTTCAGCAAGTGAGTCTGCTTCCTGACTTGCCATGAGGTTTACATATAGGCCTAAAAAGTAAACCAAAGCAACACTAACAAAAGTTTAACAATTCTACACAAAACAGGAATAAACAATACTGATTCAATTCTACCTTTCTGGTAGTGTAAATACTGCCATAATGCTACGCACCTAAACCTACTAATGTAACTCAATCAAGGTCGCCGGTTTCTGACCAGAGTTTCCAAATCTGAACTCAGAACTGACCCTTCAAGCAAAAAAAGTTGCGAAATTCCGTTAGAATCCGCTTGATTAAGACCAATTGTTTAGGTCGCTGACCAATTATCCACTAGAATCTAGCGGATTTAGGCAGCCAAACCAAATATTTTGCAGCTGGACAGGATTAAAATCCGCTAGATCTAGCTGATAATCCGCTAAATTGGCAATCCTGTTTCTGACAATGCACAACAACGCAAGAGCGCTTCACCGCATGTTCTGAAGGTGCGTCACGCTTGTGAATCATCGAGAAAACCGCAAAATCAGAGCTTACCTGACCTCCCATGTTTGGACGCCCTTAAGTTTGCCATTTCAGCTCGCAGTGCGGAAAAATTTCACAGGCATGTTTATGTAGGCATCTTTGATCTATTTCGATCAAAAAATCGGATTTGATGATTTTCTTGTCAGATGACCTTTAGGCCTACAAGAATTTTGCTTACAAAGCACGCGCATCGTGCTTTTTACTGGCCAAAATACGCGTGCATAAACTTTGCTCGCGTCTAGACTTGGTACATGGCACATGTCTAGATCAGTACCATGGTGTATCTCAAATAGGCTACAAATGTTAACAAGTATAGACCAAAGCCTACGTGGACCCAACATGGTCAACTTATTCCGTTATTCACTAACTAGCACTACTCTGTCGGGGAAGCTAAGCAGTGATTGCTACATAAATTCTTCTAACTACACTATTAACTCCATCTTATTGTCTGAACAGCAAGCTCCGCATATACGTATCTTTGATTGTAAGCACTAACGATATCTTGTTTCTATGAAATACAAATTACGAGAAGTGTTGGTTCCCGTTTCATTCCCAACATCAATATTCTCTAGACTCCGGCAATAATCTTGCACTTCGAGACTCACAGACAAAAATCGAGTCACGAAGAAAACGATGAGAGTCTTTCTGAAATCACACCGAGTAATGGTGATTGGGATATTGCTTAGAAAAACAAGAATTGGTTATTATGTATACAAGGTGGCCAAGTAAAAGAATTCAATTTGAACAAATCACCAATTGACTTTCAGTATCAAACGATATTAAAAATTATATTGTGCATTCGTATTATTTTACATGATTGTTGATACGCCGTATGTTTATGTACAACTCTTGTGTAAGTGCTTTTCGCGTTACGTAAAGGACAACCACCAGAGGTAATTACTCCGTGAAAGCTTCATATACCAGTGGTGGATTTTCAGTGGAAAGTCATTCCATTATTTTCCTGGTCCCTACAAGGTTTGACTCACAGTAGAGTCTTGTCACCTGTGGCCCCATGGCTAGAGAAGAGATTCCCCCTGGAATCTATAATGCCCCAAACTACCCGGTTAACCCTTTAGAGCAGCGGTTCTTAACCTTTTCCGTCTAGTTTCCCACTAAGGCCAATCACCAAGTTCGAATTTCCCTCCTGATATTTTTAGTGACGATGTTTTACGGAACGCTATTTAGCCAATACTCATAGTAGCTATTAGCTTGGTGATATATAGGTTTCGCATAATAGATATAACAATTAAAAGGATCTACTCATGGGTTTCACTCAAGGATTTCACTCATTTACATCATATTAATCAAACAGAAAAGTACAGTGCTCATTTTTAATTTTCAATGTGATTTTTGCGATTGCTTTCACTTCACCATCTCGATACGAGGATTAATGGTAAAAATCTTGATTGTGTTATTAGAAGGGGAAACTTCTTTCAACGTGTTGCAAGCTCTGTTGTCCAAAACTATTTTAGTACAATTCCGGAGGCATGGTTGCACTTGTTCTGCAAAGTCTCATGACTTTTTCGCTTTAGCAATGCGAAGTCCAACCACATAGGATGCCTCAACGGACAATTTGTTTAAATGCACGTCCTGCATCCAGTCTGACACAACCTTCCTTAGTCTTACTGTAAAGTAGCCTGCTCAATCGATTTTTCTAGGTTGCTCCTTGTGAGCGTTGTTCAAATGCTGCTTGAGTTGGAATGATTTCAAACAGTTGTTAGCCAGTGTTTTCATGTACAACATACCCTTGCGGAATATATTCTCCATGTTTCTGGAGGCAAGCAACGCCATATCTGATGTAGTCTTCCTAGTATTTTCGCTTATTAGCCTTCGCAACCGACATTTTTGCACTACACCAGATGTCTTCGAAAAATAATGATTCGTTAAGACGCTGGTTGTCATGTTTCATCGAAAACAAAATTAATCCAACTTGTTACAGCATAGCATCACCTCATCTTCAGCAAAGTATAAATTCAATTCAACGTTGCTGATAAATTGAAGTCAGGATTTTTACATATCATTCGTACTTACGCCACGCAATACGCTTAACCTAACTACCTATACCTATAGCAACCGTGGCTACCTTTAAACAACAACGGTCGTTATTCGATTGTGAGTTTTGACCATTGTTGAACTCTAAAAACACAATAATTGCAAAACAGTGCACTATTTGACAAGTGGATGTTTCTTTAAAAAATAAGTTTGTGACTCAATATTTAGATTTCCTTCCTTAGGTATCGGAGTAAAACAATTTCTCACTGCACAAAATCAGAAAGAATTTCCCACTGCATGGATGAAATTTCCCACCAGTGGGAAATTTCCCACCGGTTAAGAACCCCTGCTTTAGAGTCTTGTCACCTCTAGCTCCCTGGCTAGGGAAAAGATTCCCCCTGGAATCTATAATGTCGCGAACTACTCTGTTAGTTCCTTAGTTACAATGGCATGTTGTTAAAATTTTCTATGATTTAATTCCCGTCACAATTAATATCTGCCTAAATTCAAAGTGGCTCTGGTAACATCCCTACACTGTTTACATTATTGAACTCGTGCTATAACCTCTGGCACATTTTATTAAAATGTTTTTCCTATCCTGGAGCTGCTTTTATAGTTCAATGAATTCAAGAGCTTAAATGTTTTGTCTCATTAAATGTTATTAGTCCATGAGGAACCGAAATTGGGCGGTTCATGCCATTAGAGGTATTCGGACACACAGCGCCTACCACGTTGTGTGGCTAGGGTGTGTGAGTCGTCCAGGGTAATTTCCTTACCAGTGCTCTTCAGATTTTACCTAAATGCGGGCATGTTTCAGCAAACATAACAGCAACATTTTTCGTGCCACCCGTTCGGCTCTTTCTTTTCAAAAATGGGGAGAAATTAAGCCACTCATATTTCAAACTTTCGTGTCTTTTACTAACGATAGCTATTACAATTAGTACGGAAGACAGAGTGTATACAGGAAAAAATTGTATTCTGATAAAAGAAATTAGGGTCAGTCTTGACTTACGGAACACAGAGAGCTGACAGTTTACTGTCTCCTGCTCCATTGCATGTTTCAAAGTCATAGAACAGAGAACTATAGTGATTAAGATTGAGAACAGAAGAAGATCGGTGAGTGTTTGAATTCTTTTCGTTTATTTTTACAGCCATTGCAATTAATGACGGTCACGAATATTCGATTTGGAAATAAAACTGCTTAACAAATCAATGTACGCAATTTTTTGGAACACACATCTTATATTATTGATCTGACAATCCACGATTTGACTGTTCAGAAGAGCAATAAAAGTACCACTGCCCGTAAAGCGTACCAATAAATGTTACGCTGTTCTTTCGTTTCAAAATTTCGTTTCACTTTAATTGCAAGCGGTAACTAAGGGAGCAATAGTACAATACGATCAGTAGTGCTTATACATTATTAGTACTGTTCTTGTACATAAAATGTGGTATAAAGTACCGTTTCATACAGTTTTCACTTGCACACAGCATTTCTGCGCTAAATGCCATCATCGAAGCTTTAAATACCTCAGAGGTAAACACAGTATTGTTGTACATACAGTGGCGTAGCAAGGGGAGGGCTCTGGGAGCCGCGGGCCCCGGGCGGCACTTTTAGGGGGGAGGCACTTTTAGGGGGGCGGCACTTTGCTGATCAAAAATAAAATTTTGAAAGGGTTCAAAAGTTTTCGCTTTTCGTTATTATTTTTTAATAAATTTTTAAAAGATTTAACAGTTCCAAGCCTTTTCCAATTTATGTGTTTAGAAGCCCTAGACTGACAGGTTAGCCTATAACAACACGACATGTGGCTGTGGAGTGAGCAAACTGATGAAATGTTCATTCAAAGCCCGGGTCAAAAACCCAATGTGCGAAAGTTCTCCAGTGTTTGTCTTGAAGTTAGTTTTTTTAACACACTTATTTGTGTAGCAATTGTGCTCAGTCCCTACAACTTCCTCGCCAGACAAAGCCATTTCCACCATCTCAGTGAAAAGTCTTTTGAACAAAGGAAGAGATGACATTCGACTGCGGACTAGCAAACATTAGGGCTGCGGTTTTATTGCCCCTCCTCTCAAAATCTGATAAAAAAGTTTTGCATGAAATTACGGTAAATAGTCAAGGCTATCTTAATCCTTTTTGTCGTATCGTTGGTTCCTCAGTAACGCCACAACGTCACATCATAACATCACCTGACACCTAGGCATTGGCGACGAAGATTGCGCTGGGGCGACGATAGCTCAGTGGTTGAGTGTCCACCTCACAATTGGAAGGTTGTGTCCAATACACCGACACTGAGTGAAACGCCGTAGCGCCCCTTGGGCAAGATCGCTCGCCTCAGCTGCACCGGTAAGAAGCAATTTCAGGCATAGGCATGCCGCTATTGCTGTCGCCAAAATCGTGGAAAAACATTTCTTGACACTTCTCATGCTATTTTTTAATGTTCAGTGGGGTTATTTTCAGTAAGTTCCATAAGCTGTAGCCTAGTCATTAGGTGGGCTTACCAACATTAAATTTTGACGGTTGAAGTAAAGAACTCTGCAAAATAACTTTGCTCATTTTCTCAATTTCAATACAACGGCTGTTTTTCTGCATGACGTAGGTGTCGGAAAATGACATTTTTGAAGCGGAGTGGTGCATTTGGTGTGTTTTCGTGGGTAACTTTGACCTCAAATTGTCGGTTTGAACGGCAATAGAGTAAATCAGAGCCAGCCGATAGACAACGTGAGTTTCGAAAAAGTCTCCTTTGTTCAACGGTTTACTTAACATTTGCAGTCATAGAAAAATTCATTTCAACAAGTAAAAGGGTAGCAAAAGTGTTACTCTCCTTTTGATGAATTTGAGGCAAGAACATTAGTCTGAAAACCTAACGCAAGGGCAAACGATATGTTTAGATATGATTGTGGTGAAGGCTTTTATTAAAATGGGGTGTTAATCAAAACAGTTGTGCAACTTGGCAATGGCTGTACTGACATGGGCGCAATTTGGTTGGGGACACGGGGACGTGTCCACCCACTTATTCAGACGTGGGGGACATGATATGCCATGTCCCCCCCACTTTTTTCTCTTTAGGTTTTGTATTTGGAGAGGTTTCAAAAATAAAAGTGATGTATGTCACGAAGAGCTTTTCATGTTGGATGGTAGGCCATGCATAGCCAAGTTGATGTTGAAACAGAGTTTGGTGTGGTATCACTGATTCTGTTGGTTTATTAATTTTAGCTTCGATAAAATAATTTTTAGCATTTTTCAAGTTTCTAGAGACCATGAAAGATGTTAAACTGCTTCTGTCCGACATTTTACCCTGTGTGGTAAGCTGTGAGAAATGTTATTTTCTTGTCACAGTGGGAGTATTACATCTGCACATGTGAGAGATCACAGTATAGCCACGATTTGTTCCGTGCAGAAATGTATCTGGATTTGCTGTAACGTTGGTTGTCACGTATTCAGAAACAGACAGCGTATAATTTAATGATGCTAGTGTATATAATGTTAGAAAGTTAGATTTTCAGGCAAATCTCTGCGAAGCTTTTGCCGAAGACAAAAAGCAGCACTATCGTGGAGACTTTTGAGATGGGGAGTTTCGCAAACGACTGTTTTCAACCATTAGTGAACAGAATTTCAATCAAAACGTTGGAGAAGTAGCCTACAGTATTTACCTAGCTGTATATTGAACTACTGCTCAAAACGTAGGGACTTGAATAGGAAATGAGGATAAAATATGCATTTATCCTCACTTCTTGTAATGTGGCAACAGTGGTGACCAACAAATACAAAAGATATTTTTTCCTTGACTCTCACACTTTGTGCTTGTGCTGAATGCATTGTTTCGGAAGTCATCTGATTTACTTGAGTTCGATGCAGCAATGTTTTCATCCAGGTACGAAACATTTGCTTTACAGATACATCACACCTAATTTTAATGGACATTCTTTTCGTGTTGAAGGTGAAACTTGGTACTTTTTTGCCAATTCACCGCTGTGCATTTTGATTTAATCTCAAGTTCGTGTCGTTATGCAAGTAGAACTCTTAGAAGGAAACTAGTGCGGAGTTGTAAATCAGGCCGGTCTTTTCGGATGGGGCCGGGCTCGGGCTTAAGTTGGTCAAAATATTTCGAGCTGATTTCGGGCCTGCATACAAAACCTTTTTATAGCATTAAGAGTAACAATCTTTTATAGCATTAAGAGTAATTTTTTTTCTTGTATAACATTAAGAGCAACGATTTTTTCTTTCGGGACGTGAATTTGTTGTACTCACCGCGGTAATTTCTGTGAGTCAAATGATTGTGATTTTTCTTCAGCTAATTCTGTTTGCAAGCACAGCTGCGTTCTTTTGTTCTCTGCTGGGATTAGTCTCGCACTGTTTTTGAGAGGACGACAGCGGTGAGGAAATTAGCACGCGATGGCTTTGCCTCAAAGAGATCAATCACTCACGCGATTCTTGGCTTGTTTCAAGAAGCCTACAAGCCAGCTTTTCATGCCTATAGCGCCATCGTGGATAGTTTCGTGATAGTTTCTTGTTTTTCTTGAGAAACATTATATTCCGCAGTATTATCGTTGACTAACATGCTACGTTTGTGCCAGATTATGCCATTGTTTTGGTCAAGGTGGTTGTTATTTTGGGTGTGATAAACCGTGTACCTGCAGCTATGTCCGAACACGTTTTTTGTCACTCCGCAGTTGCGCATATGGTAATCCCGCGGTAAATTTGCCTTTCGGGCCTACATCGGGCTTCAAAAATAAATTTCGCAGTAGCATTAAAAAGATTTGTAGCTTTTTCAAAAAACGGAAATGTGCAAGGAAAATATTTATCGTCTTTGTAACGTTAAGCGACTTGAACAAGACAACAAATCGCGCTGTAACCCACGCTTCTTATAAAATGCATGAAAGTTGAAGTTTTCTATTATAAGAGTGCATGGGCGTCGGAAGGGGGGAAGGGGGGCCTTGGCCCCCCAGGATTTTGACATTTTTATCAAGAAAAGGTTGTTTTCTTAGTTTTGAGTGGGAAAAAAACAAATTTCACTACTTTTGGCCCCCTTGGAAAAATTTCAGAAAAATCCCCTAGTGGTCACCCCTGGAAAAAATCCTTTCGATGCCCATGTAAGAGTGATATGCACGTGCGACCAACGCGATTCAGCATTTTGGGCACTCCAGCCGACAGGTCTGATAAAACCCAATTGATGTATTCTACTATATTGCTGTGCTTGTGTGTATCCAAATACGATATTAATGGAAGCAGGCTGAACTACAGCACCATGTCTAGCAACAAATTTAAGTAGGCTATATTAAATATGTGAATCATCTGCCAAGGACAAAGCGTTATTAGTGTTGCTCTCAAAACACCTCTAGAAGAAAGATTGGGAATCTGTATATATAGCATGTCACTTCTGCATCGACCCGATGACTATATTGGTTTCACGGTTTCACGCCAAGCTGTCCCCCCACATTTTACAACAAAATTGCGCCCATGTGTACTGAATAAAGTTGTTCAACTCACTGTCGAACGTAAGAAGTTGTAACCACCGCTGAGCATTAAAAAAGGGCCTATGTCCCACCTGGCATGGTTTGGTAATACAGGTTTTGAAATAGATGTCTGTTGCTAACCAGTCCTGTCGCCACGGAGCCTTAGCCCCCCAAACAAACCTCCAATTCTTGAAATATGAAGCACTATAAATCAGTAGATTTTTGTCAGATTTTAGAATGTCAATCCCCCCTGCACAAACGTAAAGTCCCCAACTGAAGACCTTCTGGCGACAGTTCTGTTGGTAACGAACAAAGGCAAGGAATAACACTATACACATGTTTTGGAAGAGGTCCAACACAACAGCGAGGCCAAGTGCGCAGGTCCCGATGAAGACTGCAAGCCAGCGCTTCTCAACCATAATTTTAAGCCTGTTTAAGGTATTTTTTAAAATGGGTCCCCGCACCTAAAGAGAGCACCGCGTAAGTGCCGACAGAGTTAACGTTTAAAGCCTTTTATACATACTAACAGGATTTAAACCACTACTGAAACGTGAAGTGAACAATGAAACGTTCTTTAAATCGCTGACATCATATTATCAGATTGATTATTACAGCCTGGTATATGTAGCATATACACTATTTTTAGTTAAAGATGGGGATAATATACGGAGTTTTAATATACATAAATGTTTTGCATCTGTAAAATAGGTATGCCGCCATCACACCCCTTAATTTTTTCGTGTAATCCCCTGAAATTAATAAACTATTAGAGTCATGCGGTGAGCTTACCGGAGATTAAAAACTAACAGGGAAGAAAATTTGACGAAACATGTCGGATTCGTATATGCCTAGGTAAAGACAGCAAAAAATAAAAAAATTAATTATAAGAAAGGTGGTGGCAAGCAGAAAAAGCAAGGCTCATAATCGACAATGAAAAACAAGACACATTTCAGTTTGTGAGTGTTTGATTGTGATTTTCAAGATGCTTTATTAATACTTATATCTTTAAATATGCACGAAACAAAATCTTCTTTCATTTTAAATTTTTGAAAGCAAATTTGAGGGTGGCAGGGCGGCACTTTGATGGTCGGCCCCGGGCGGAACATAGCCTCGCTACGCCACTGTGTACATATTAGAATTTTGTTTCATTTTTACTTGGCATTTTTTACAACAAAAATACGATAACAAAACTAAAAGATGTGTAATATTTAGAAATATTTTCGTAGTTCACATACATGAGGTTGCCTTAAATAGAAGGGCGGTAGAGTTCTTTATATATCTGCATTGTATTAAAAATGGCATAAGACTAACAAGGTATTCTGACCAATGTTGCCAGATGGTTGTCACATAAAACTGCTGAATGGTTTCACAAAAAAGCTATTAGATTTTGCTAAAAAGTTTGTCACAAGTTTCAGTTGAAATCTGTTAAAAGTCGTGAAATTCTGCCAAAAAATTGCTATTTTGAGGTGATTGAAATCAACTTATAAAGTTTCATAACAAATTTTCGTCTTGCACCTTCACTATCACTGGACAAGGGCAGAAAATGTTCGTCTTGACCGCCACACATTTCCTCCAACTATTTTTCCGTCGACATTTTGAGCAACGTTAGTGCACCTTACCTCCTTTTTGTATGACACACAGTTTTTAACAATCTCTTTGAAATGGTCGCATGTACTCATACAGTAGAACAATTCTCAGCAATAAACAGACTGAGCATAGCTTCATCCGCAACAACTTTCTAAGAAATGTAGTCATTTAACGTAACGCGCTCACTAAGCCCAGAAGCAAATCATTTAAGCTTTGCTTGTCATTTTGACACAACCATCTGGTGGAAGCAGTTTCGTTGCTCATAATAAAAATTCCAAATGATTGAAAGGAGGTGGTTATGCCTAGTCTTGATGGTTCCCAATTTTAAGTGTCGTAAAGAAGATAATGTATATTTTGATGATAAAGGTGTAAACGTTTTCATCTCGAAAAATTGTTGCAACATGTTTCAATCAGGAATTTGTTATATGCTAAACGTGCCAAATGGTTTTAAAATCCAGCTAGAAAAATAGCTAACTGCTAGATGCATAACTTTACAGCTAACAGCAAGCAAATTCTGCTAGATTTAGCAGCAAATCAGCTAAATTGGCAAAACTGATTCTAACAATGTTTTGCTGTATCTAAAACAAGAACGTCTATGTTCTCATCTCACTCTCTGAACGCCATGCTAGTCAACTTTCCGGTGCGAAGACAAATTAGCTGCATAGCCAAACACCATCTGCCGTTGCTGCTAACTGCATGGCTGTATCGCCATATTGAAAAACTCTGCTGCTAAATTCTGTTACATGAGGAACGACTAACGGTGCTTGCAAACTGTTGTCAAAGAAAAGACAGTATCTGATTTTTGAATGACTATATGAACACTATATATATGTTTCCACTCACACGTTACCGATTATAAAAGGTTAAGGTTTAAAAGACTTTGGATATTGCAATAAAAAATTTCAGAGCAAACTCTGTTTTTCAAGGCAAGCGCAAAGTTGTTCAAAAATCCTGAATGTAAAACGTATATTCAATACAGTGAAAAATTTTAGGGTCAACTCTTTTTTTCAGGGGAAGCGCAAGTTGCTCAAAAATGCTGTGAATGTTAAAAAATATATTCAATACAATGAAAAATTTCAGGGCAAACTCTGATTTTCATGGCAAGCGCAAGTTTCTCAAAAATCTTGAATGATACAAAATATATTTCAATACAGTGAAATCAGGGCACACTGTTTTTCAGGACTAGCGCAAAGTTGCTCTAATACAGTGGTTCTCAAACTGTGGTACGCGTACCACTAGTGGTACGCGAGGGCATTTCAGGTGGTACGCCAGCAACGTTCCTGTCGTATTCGAAAAGCTTTGTTAGTTCGTTTCTGTGTTATAATTCGTTCGTGTGTTGTGCTAATGTTGTTAATTCGTTTATTTGCTATATTAATCTTAAGTACATTTTGAGCAAATCACGTTCTTCTGAAACCAGGGGTGTACACTCCAACATTAAAAAAACATCAGATGGTACGCGATCTCAAAAAGTTTGAGAACCACTGCTCTAATACCTTGAATGAAAACGTATATTCAATCAAGGGAAAATTTTCAGGGCAAATTTTGTTTTTCAGGCCAAGCGAAAGTTGCTCAAAAAGCCTAAATGGTAAAAAATGTATTCAATCAAGTGAAAAATTTCAGGGCAACTCTGATTTTTAGTGCAAGCGCAAGTTGCTCTAATATCCAGAACGAAAAATTATATTCAAAACAGTGAAAAATTTCAGTGCAAACGCTATTTTCAGAGTAGGCGCTAGTTGCTCAAAAATCCTGAATGATAAAAAATATATTCAATACAGTGAATAATTTCAGGGCACACTCTGATTTTCAGGGCAAGCGCAAAGTTGCTCAAACATTCTGAATGATAAAAATATATTCAATACAGTAAGAAATATCAGGGCAAACTCTGTTGTCAGGGCAAGCGCAAGTTGCTCGAAAATCCGGAATGATAAAACATATTTCAATACAGTGAAAAATTTCGGAACAACTCTGTTTTTCAGAGCAAGCGCAAGTTGCTCAAAAATCTTGAATGATAAAAATTATGTATCCAATACAGTTAGAAATTTGGCGACCACGAGCAGAGACCTTCACTAGGTAGCTTTGCCGTGATATTGCATAGCCCAAGTGTCACGATATATTAAGTTTTCCCCAGTTAAACTTAGAAGGGGGCCACGGCTCATGAAAGTTTGAGAACCACTGAGTTAATCAAACAAGTCTCAAATGACAGATAACAGACAGTCCTCATTAGCCATGTTGTCAATCGAAGCTTTATGTGTGCGATCTCTCGATTTGGATGATGTCAAAAAGGCTTTTGCATGGCAAAAGACTCCCTCCAAGCCGTTTTGATACTACTATAATGTGGCATTGCTTATAATATTTTCATGGTTATTGTTATATAATATCTTTCATGTGTGCTACTGTGCCACTACACAGTGATTTCTTTTGTTTTGCTATATCACTACGGTTCGCCAGTTGAATGGCCTGCATTTTGGGAAGAGCCCACAATTGGGCTGCAACGGAACTGTTCACACCTATTTGTAATTGTTTGGTGTGCAACTCCATATTTAGATAAAAATATTTGGCATTATTTGCTTAGTAGTTGCTAAATGAATGTGGTTTTATCACTGGTGCGAAGCGATCAATGAACTGCTCAAAAATTTGGTTTTGGATTTACTACATTTGTTTTGTTGTTTTCTCAGGCAGTGCCCAGACTCTACCCCATGGCGCATAACTAAGTAAAGCATTTGGTGCTTATGAGAAAAGTGGAATTAATTTAGGAGTTAATTACCAGGATTCAGGTCTGTGGTGGGTCTTACAACAACTCATAAGCCTACCTTACTCAGTCACAAGTCATTAATGGGTATCAATTTTAAATAGGATATGTCACATGAAAAAGTGAAATTTTAATTTTACCCAGTTGAAGCTCATTACCAAGCATCAGACAAATATTTTCTGTTTTTGTAGAATAACATATGAGTTTTTGCGAACTAATTATCGCATACCAAACGGTGGCCAAAGGGGCCCCCTTCAGCTAAGTTTTCCCCCCCTGGCTCAAACCTCTAGTTACGCCAGTGGTCTAGTGTAGTGTGTAATTTGGACCATTACACACTCCGGTGTAGGGAGTCAGACCCTACGATCCGGAACCGTCGCTTTTAACCGTTGCGTTGTGCCATCGAAGTCGCATACGTATTTGCATCAGTAAAGGCAATTGCTGTAATGTTTCTTGTCTGGGAGAACACAACACGCAAGGAACCTTACTCCCATGAGTTAACAAGCAAAGCAACTACCGATTTTGCCTCTAAGGGCACCTCTAGGGGATTGCATAAAAACGTTATTGCCGAATTAACGTTATAAGCAAATGAAATGCATGTAGAAGATGTCATCGGGATCGAACAAAATCTAACGTTATAGACAAATTGACGTTACAGATGAAGTAGTTATAAACGAATTCAGCTGAATAGAACAGATTTGCAAGAGGTTTCAGGCCCCATTCGGATTTAACTAAAAAAGTTAGTTTCAGAGCAAATTGTTCATTTTTAGGGCAAATTGTTTCCGCCACCCAAGTAAAATGGATTCCCGTACGTCTATGTTAAGAACCACTGTACTAATTCAATGTTACTCTGGGTTGTCCCGGTTAATTGAGTGAGGTGTTGCACAACTGCATTGTTAGGTCATAATTTCTTGAGCTAATGGAGCACACTCGATGTATTTTTGCCAGAAAGCAGCAAGCTGTTTACTAACGTACATGTATAGCATACGCGCTGCAATATGGTTCAGGCATTAGTTCCGACAAATAACTCATCCACTTACCGAAACGTCGATGCAGATATACTGTGGACTCACGAACTACACTAGCAACACTCCTGAAACTGTTTTTCGCTTTGGAGGCTTCTAAAATCTTGCGTCAGGCTTACGTTTGCCATATTTCATTCCTATTTTCACCACTGCCTTTCCTTTCAATGCTGCCATCAGGCATTAAAAAGAAACTTGTAACAAAACAGATCAAATTTGCACAGCCCAGCGCCAAGTCGAGAACTGCGCTAGCGAAAGCGACCGCGTTTGTTATTACTTAATCTGAGTAAGGCTGGGCAGTTCTCCCGAGGGAAAGAAACAACAGAACAATAGTATTATTACGAAAGAATTGCATTGTTGATACTATTCGATAATAGAGGTAGGTTAAAAGTCCGGCACATAAATCTTGAAGTTCAACGCAATGTAAAAAATTGTTCAGAGTTTTTTACCTCTGTTGCTACGTCCATAGACACCAAAATGGGACGCATTTGTATCAAAGGGGCGTCACTGAACGGGGCACCACAGCCGTTTGGGGGGAAGTTGCCGCAAACTGCCTGGATCCGCCACTGAATGCAATCAATCTTTTGGTTGACCGATTACCCTTTTCGGGAAATAACTCGATAGCTGTTTTCGTAACTGGTAAACGAGAATTGCCATGGACCTAGTAAGTAGGCTAAGTATACCCAAGCGTTGAATTTAAAGGAAATTGAGAACATTATAGCATATGCTTTTGTGATCGTACATGATTTTGACACTTTCCGATAAACTTGGAGTGGGGAAAGTTAGACAGCGATGTCATGTAAATGTTACCTCTATGTGATGGCGGTAAATCTTTTTACAACTACACTGGTCAGTGGCGTGCAGAGAGTGGGCGAACGGAGCGATGGCCCCGGGCATCCAAAGCAGGGGGGCATCCAAAGAGTGAAATAACAAAAATTTAAATGCTGTAACTAGATGAGTTTTCCTGTTGGAAGGCTTCTAACACATGCTGCATGGATTTAATTTTTCGAAACTTTTTTTGTCAACACTGATTGTACCTACTCAAAAGCCAGTAATTCTCACATTCTTCAATACCAGAGACCTATACTCTAGCTGTGTGGCGCATATCCAGTTAAACGGGTAGTGGCGTGACTTTTTCCAGATTGCGCGATCAAAAGAAAATCCCAAGAAAGAATTGAATGATAATTATGGACGTTTAATTGATTTTCTGAGCCAAATTTCAAAACTGTCCTATTTCAACTTGCTTGATTTAGCTGATTTTTTGTTGCACCACTAGTTTACCGTTTTGTTTTTGATGTGGCAACCCTGGCTGTGCGCTAATACAGGAGCACATCTGTGTTTGCAATATGTGCATCATTTCGGGCTTCGTCATAATTGGCAGTTCAGGCGGATTGATCATAAGGGCTCACATAATCCCGTATCTGTTCTGTCCCCTCAGTAGTTGCACATATAACAACCACATAATAAAAAACGAAAGATTTCTTGCGTACTTCATGCGCATTTTCAACTCTTGTGTAGTTTAGCAAGTTTCAAACTGTCAACCCTGAGTGTCCGGCCCGCCATCCCAGCCACATACCTTCTCTGCTCGACTGCTGTTCGACGAGACATTCGCGCAGCCTGATGATGCTTTTGCAGCTGTGAACTGCCTTGTGACAGCGTTGAGTGTGTTTTAATCCATTGTTTCAATGCACAACCTTATATTTTGCACCTGTGAACTGCGCTGACGTAGTTCTGAGTGTGTTCTACTCACCTGCTTTAACTCGTTGCCGGATATTTTTGCGGTTATGAACTGCTCTGTCTTAGCGTTGAGTGTTGTGTCTTGCTTCGTTCTCCTCACTTTAGCGCTGATATTTATGTTCATTACAGTGACACAAGTACAGCAACGAGTAAGGAGAGTGCGTGTAGAAAAATATGCATGTTGTGTCAACAAACTTCCCCAAAACGTTGGTTTGCAAACGGAAATATGATATCATATTGTAACGTCACAAACAGTGTGTGTCCAGTAACACTGACCACCATATGCCACTGCCCACTACTATAATTTGGCAGGGGGGCGTACAATCGAGCGGTCGCCCCAGGCATCACCAGACCTCTGCACGCCACTGATTGTCATTTAGCTATGTTTAGACTCCTATTTATTAGACTCCTATCGAGGGATTTGAGTTATCACTTCCAAGTGGAAGAAGAACCGTTCTACTTCTGACTAGGTCGGAAATACAATGTAGACATTGTTTTTTCTGATCTACGGATATCCAAAACAGTGTCAAACACTAGCACACAGCATGATTTAACGCAGGAGTGGGCAAATAGCGGCCCGCGGGCTAAATGTGGCCCGACACAACGTTTTCAGTGGCCCGCGGAAGCTTTCAGGAAAATTTTCAAATCTGAAATAATCTCCAACTTACCACAGTAAATGTTAGTGCCGAGCCTAACTTAACCGAGACTTGCTTCTGCTTCCATAAGAAGGTATGGCCCTCCGCTAAGCGCCGCCTTCTGAAAGTGGCCCCCGGACAAAATTAATTGCCCACTCCTGATTTAACGTATATCTTTTAAATACCTTTTGTGGATATAAGAGATTGTTGAGACACCAACAGTGTTCTCAGTTATGTGTAGTTTGTGAAAAAAGAGGCCTATTTTGGGACCCGCTTCAAATTTTTTATGAATTAATGATATAAAGCGCTTATAAACTGTGTTTATTCCCTGAAAGATCGCAGAATTCGGCCAACAAAAATAGTCACTTTCTTGGCCCATCAAAGATGACCACTTTTGTGTGATATCCAACAATTGTCGCAGGCAACCTTAGGTATTAAAACAATTGAGGATTTTTGGCGTCTCCCTATTTGACTTCCTCCCCAAACGCCTGGTCTGGATCCGCCACTGGAATCAACTCAACGTCTATTTGAATACAGCAAGTCCAAGAGAACAAATGCATGATTATATCTCCTTCCTTACAGTTAAATAAAATAAATTATATGCTTTGGGGGTAAAGTTTCTTCAGAAAACATGATTGATTGTACTGAACTGATCCCAAGTACGTGCAACAAGGCAAAACTATTCATCGTCATCAGGGCTGCCTCGTTTGCAGTTGTCATCGGGAGATGAAAGTCAGGTTTCGCATCGCATTTACTCAGGAGTGCTCACGCGGCCTTAAGTATAAAAGCAATTTCATTTTGGTACTTAAAAACCTCTGCTTTAATAGAAACATCATTTGTAGAAAATAAACGCAGTGATTGTGGCAACCAGTGACGGATTTACGCACAGGCCAAATAGGCCATGGCTTCGGGCACCGCGCTTTTGGGGCCCCGCTCAACTCCTCCCTATAACGACTCATTATTAACTTAAAATTTCTGAAATTTGTGAAAAAGTATAACTTCAGAATTTAGTTTGAAACGAGCGAAAATGCAAACGTCTAGACTCATATCAGTACAGTAACAATAACATAATTGTTTGCTGCGCAATATAAGAATAACAATACTGTTTTTTGTCGGATTCTGCAGTGACTGCAGGTCTTGCGTTGTTGCGAGCTTTTTGTCAGTGTAAGATTGAACATCAAGTAAGAAAGTGCTGTGTGAAAGGCTTGTTACTGAGGAACATGGCTGGGCGAGAGATAGATGTAGCCCCTCTCCATGAAAGTGGTTACAAGCAGTAGCGTAGCCAGGCCAAAATTTTTTTTAGACAAATACTTTGACTTTAAGCGAGCAACAGTATTTTGTTCGGGCCACTGCCTGGCAAAGCACAAAATCACAAAATATGCTAGAAATTTGTGGAGGGGCAGAGTTTTTTAAGGTGTTTTAGGGACCCGATTCGGGGCCCTAGAATTGAAAATCGGGTCCCTAAAATCAGAGAAAATCATCATTGGGTCCCTAGAATCAAAGAAAATCGGGCCCCTAGAATCAGAGAAATCGGGTTCCTGCAGGTTCATGTCGGGTACCTAGCATTTTCCTTAAAAAAAACCTGGAAGGGTATAGCCACCTTGGCACCCCCTGGCTACGCCTACGTTTACAAGAACAGAATGTAAAAAAAGAACAGTATCTACTTGATGTTCAATCTTCCACTGACAAAAAGCTCGCAACAACGCAAAACCGCCAGACACTGCAGAACTCCGATGAAAAGCAATATTGTCAGCACTGGATGCTACGTTTGGTTGTTACCAACTAGACTGCCCGCAAATAGAGATTGCTTGTTGAAGTTATATCTTTTAGTTAAATCAGCTAGAACAGTTTCTCGTGAGTTTTACGTGGAAAAAACGTGTCTACATTGGCCTTACTTCATATGGTTAGCTGAGGATATTGCGAAAATACTTTGCTGTGCAAGAAACCTGTCTTCATCCTGTTTACCATCAGCCTATAGCACGGAGGATTGAAAAAACACTATTGTGTTGCTTGCAAAATGACCACTTAAAAACGGCATAAACCCTGTGTCCACCGAATGGATTGTGCTTGTTTAGTCCATAAAAGATGTGGTTACTATAACAAAGGAGTTCACGTATAGCTAATCAGATCAACAACTAGACGATATTTTCGTGGCGGCAACACGGTCCCGCATGAAAATGGATATATCCGAAACATAAACCCATAAAAAACGCTAGAAATCACGGAAATTCAACGAAGAGAACTTTTGAACTCCACGAAAGAGCTATAAATTCCAAGAAAAGATCGTAGTGCCATTTGTTCTTGAGAAGAATGTAGGAAAGGCTTTAATTTCTGTTGAAGGTGTAAATTCTGACGACGCCAGTGACTGGCGGTAGATGATGAAATGGATGCCGATTTTGCTGATATGACCTAAGGTAACCTCGCGCGATGAAAACGCTGGAAACACTGCTCGTTTCTGCAACAAGGTAGCGAACCGGAGGGAAGTTTGTGCTATACTCGACTGATTTCGCTATGAACCTAAACTTTTAAACCTAACGCCTAAACGTAATCCCTAAACCTAAACCCTAAACTTAAGCCCCAAACCTAAACCCTAAACCTAAACCAGTGTTTCTCAAACTTTTTTATCCCATCGCCTCCTTTTCACTCCCGACACGTTGTTTTCGCCCCCCAAGCCTGATAAAGCAAACACAAGGTAGTCAATTAGAGAATTTTATTGAGTTCTATAAAGGAATGTATTGACGAGCTGAAGTCATGGATGGGATGCAATATGCTCAAACTTAATTTTGAAAAAACGGAGTTCATCATAATTGCTCCAAAAAATCTCCTGGTCGCTATTTGACACCGTCGTTGCCTTGGCACTTGCGAGATATAAACATATCTTCTTTCGTACGGTCTCTGGGTGTAATTTTTGACAGCGCATTGTCGTTTGCTAAGCATTTGACTACAATATTAAATCCTGTAGCTTCTTCATTAGAAATTTTGGACGAATCCGACAGTTTCTCTCCAAAAAAGCCTGTGAGAGCCTTGTTGTTGCATTGGTAACATCCCGCCTTGACTATTGCAACTCTTTACTAAACGGTTTGTCACAAACTGCCATGTTGCGACTACAACGCGTTCAAAACACTGCCGCAGGTTTGATCTGTCGTATTAAGAAATTTGAGCACATTTCGACGTCTCTCCAGTCTCTTCACTGGCTTCCCGTTGTGTTCAGGCCGCGTTTCAAACTTCTATGCATTGTATTTCGAGGTTTGCGTGGCATTGGCCCCCTTTGTCTTCAGGAGTTGATCTGTCCTTACCGCCACACACGCTCGTTGCGTTCTGAAAGCAAAAAACTTCTCTATGTTCCAGCCTGCCGCACAGCCACTTACGGCAACAGGTTGTTCACCGTAGAAACCGCAATTCTCTGGAACGACCTGCCGCAAGAAGTGCGAGACGCTGAGAACCTCTCCTCGTTCAAAAGACTGCTCAAAACTCACTTTTTTAATTCTGCCTTTCCTCAAAATTGTTGTTCAGTATGTTCTTAGTGCATTTTAACGTATTTTAGAATTCGCTTTGCGTGTCACTTTAGCAATATCATTGTTCAGCGCCTTAAAGGGACATGTCGGATTTCGGCGCTTTATAAATGCATGAATTATTATATTATTATTATAAGAACGTATTAATTAGCTGAACCAATCCATTAAATAGCTGAATTAAGCAATTGTGTTACGACGCTGATATTACGTTCAGAATTCTTGTGAAAATACCTCGTAATCCAGGGCTACGGAGCCGGAGCGCCGGAGATGGGTATTTTGCCCGGAGCCGGAGTTCAAAATAAAAATCAGGAGCCGGAGCTCAGTTTAAAATTTTGGACTGGAGCTGGAGCTGTGGCCATCTGAGAGGTAGCTCCGGCTAGGGGTCCCTTCCTAGATACTAACGGTTTTGCCAAATAGAGTTACGTGTGCTCTTTATAGCACACTTAACGCGATTGTTACGAGTTACGACACCAGATTGCAACAATGGATCTGCAAGCCTTTGATGTTTCTTTGGTTTGATAATCGCTAAGGCTGTGACATCGTAGCTGGCAGGCGTGGTGTTATTGGTTGAACAGTGGTTCTCAAACGCTGTTCTAAGAGCCGTATGCAGCTCCCAAACATCCTTTGTACGACTTTTAGCAATCTTTCTGTAACAGATTTTATTTGAATAAGAGCCGATGACGCTTGCTTCGGAGGCGAAATATTTACTCTCTAAGAGCTTGGTGTCTGATTCTTTGCTGGAAAAGGATTCCTTTCGTTAGGCAGTATCTTTCAGTAACACCTCTGATGTTTTGTGTAACAGACTTCGTTAGTGCAAAAAAAACAAAACGTGTCAATTCACTTGTCGAAAACTTTTTTAGTGCGGCCCTCTAACAAAATCGTAGGTCTGTATTAGGCTCCCTCCAGCGAAATGGTTGTGAACCACGGTTGTAGAAATATAAAAACGTAACTACCACAGCATCTTAATTTCTAGTCAGAATGGCCAAACCGGGTCTATAGTAGTGCAGCGATCCAAAAAGAACTGAGATATAATGGATCGGTATATAATAAAGTATCCAAAGCTTTTGTAGCTGTGTAGTCATGCTGTTAGCTGGGAGTATGATTAAGATATGATACCATTGCAGATTTAAGCGTAAAATGCACGGCACGCCATTGTAAAGTAGGAATTTTTATTAGTAACAATTATGCTTACTTGCAAGATTTCCGAGATTATTGGCAAAGTTCACTGGAAAATATTACGTTTACAAGCAGCAGCGTAACATGAAAGTTATAAATAATAGCAAACTAGTATTGCTTTGCAGAGCAGTACATTATCAGCAGGGTATAAAAATCAATGTAAACAAATGTGGACTTTTCTTGAAGTTTTCAACTGAGGAAAAAATCTGTTTTCAGCACGGTAACCATCACTCTTATTTTCTCCTTAAGCTTTGCGTGTTAAATTGTGCTTTACTTCGCGATTCATCACTGCTTATTTTGAGTGCAAAAGATAAGAAATCAGAAGTTTTCAGCTAATTTTAAAAAGTCAAATATGAATTTCTTCTCATACTATTTCTTTAAACAAAGGGCTTTTAAACACATCTTCGCATTTGTGTTAATACAAATGTGAGTGTTGGAAAGAGCACATGAAAGTCGACTATTTGTTTTGCGCTCTTTGCATGATTTGCCCGGGCAGCGCTGTTAGGTGGAATCGCCAAGGCTGCAACAGGCAAACCATGCAACGAGTGCAAAACACTTGGTCAATTGGGACTGGCCTGCTTTTAAATGCTCTGGCACAAACGTAGTTTTCCAAACAGCCATTTTCTTGATTCTGGTCGTAAGAAATAACAAAAGGTCCTCAGGCATTGACGGCAAAGCCAGCGACTGCCCTTCCAGAAATTGTTTATATTACCATTATCTTGAGTTACGTTTCTGCTAGTGACTGTTCTCTGAATCGTCTGAATCTGTGATTCTTGTTTTTTCGCCGATTTCCTTGTGGTAAGAGCGCTACTTGTAAAAAACTACCAGATTAAATTACTCAAAAACGTCTGGTGTATTCTCTTAGTTTTGTGCACTTGATTTAATTCATTTTCTATTCAGCATGATGCACACAAAGTCAATAAAATATTAACGTGTGAAAACGATCAGAAGCCGGAGCTGGAGCCATGAAAAAAGAGAGCTCCGGAGCCAGAGCCACGCTCATGAAAACCAACAGTTCCGGAGGCGGAGCCGGAGCTGTGTCATTTTTACAATGGCTCCGCAGCCCTGAATAATCCACTCTGTAACCGGGCACATAGACAATCCAGAGTAAAAATTTAACAGACAAATTGCTGTAGCAACAACTTCCAACGATTATCACAGTAATACAAAATTTGCAAGAAACTAACAAGCCATAATATTAGGCTACTGAAGTTAACTCAGTGATCGATTAGTGGTTGAGCATTTTCGCCCCCTTTATGTTGTTTCGCCCCCGTGTTGCCCCCTTTGTTTTTTCGCCCCCTTGCCATTCAAAATCGCTCCCAAGGAGGGGGTTTCCGCTCACTTTGAGAAACACTGCCCTAAACCTAACCGCTAAACCTAAAGCCCAAACGGAAAATATGAAGAGAAAAGTGTGGATGCTTGTGCAACACCTACTACCAAAACGAAACTCCCAAAGCTGAGAGCCGAACCGAAAAGCATTGGCATACCAGCCCTGAAACATGTCTGCTACGCTTCGAGGTCACTACCGACTCGTTGATAAACTCAGCGTTTTATCCGAGCAGCGTCATGTCAGGCGGATCCGCAATTACTTCCTTGACGCAGAAACGGGCAGTGTTTCCAGTGTTTTCATCACGCGAGGTTACCTTAGGTCAAATGCGCAAAATCGGCATCCATTTCATCATCTACCGTGACTGGCCCGTCCCGTACAAAATTCCTGGCTGCGCCACTGTGTTACCAATTCGAACTAACATAGGCTCATATGATGTCTTTAGTCGTGTTGTCGAACTCAACGACTCACTTTGCAAATCTCTGAATATGAACTAATCCGGCAAATCCGGCATGGATAAACCAGAACTGGAGACATCAATCGCATTGTGTGGATTTTAGCGTCTCTTGTGACTGCTTCATTAATAAGTTGTTAAACATAATAACACGATAGTAATCGAGGGTGACCCCGGCGATTCCCTACTTGGAACCAGTTTATTCGTAGAGCTTTGTGAAAGAGCAGTCTTAGCGATTTTCAAAGTATTGCTTGGTGCATACACTATGTAAAGCATGTAACCTCATGTTCGATATTTAGTGCTTTAACTACAGCAGTGATTTTCAACCTTTTGAAAAACCGTTCGCACTTTTCTGTTCCACTAAAATTTCAATCTCACAAACAACCTGAGTTACTGAAGGTCAGTATTGTTTTCAAATCTATCACGTTAGTAATGCAGATTTTTCTTCCAAATTTTGAATCAGATGCTTGAGTGATGTGATGAAGTCGCTTCGAATCAGCCCCGTCGCCACGGGAGAGCTTTGGTGGGCTAAGCCCACCCAAACAAAACTCCAAGACCCCCAAATTGAAATAACAAATACTATATAAACCAGGAGTTTTAGTCAAATTTGATGATGTCCATCCCCCCTGCACAAACGTAAAACCCCGCTATTGAAGATTTTCTGGCGACGGTTCTGCTTCGAATATATCAATTCCACAACATTGGAGAGTGAGGCACATCATGTTAAGCCGGTTAAATATGTCAACGACATAAGCTAATTTTCAGATTTACGAGCTTAAGATCTTCTTGTACATTAAACCACACAAGGAGTTCTTCTCACAAATTACACACTCTATTACTCTTCACTTCGAATATGTCAATTCCACAACCTTGGAGAGTGAGGCGCATCGTGTTAAGTGGATATATATGTCAACGAGATAAGTTAATTTTGAGGTTTTAAGATCTTAAAACCTTCTCGTCCATTAAACGACACAAGAAATTCCTCTCACAAATTCCACACTGTATAACTCTTCACTTCGAATATATCAATTCCACAACCTTGGAGAGTGAGGCGCATCATGTTAAGCGGGTTAAATATGTCCATGAGATCTTCTCGTCCATAGGCGTAGCCTTTGGGTGCAGGGGACCATACAAATTTTTAGCATCTAGTCATTTTGTGCTTTGAGAATCGGCGCCCCAAATAAATATACTGTTGCTCGCCTAAAGTCAAATTCCTATCTCCCCGAAATATTGGGCTGGCTACGCCGCTGTTCTCGTCCATTAATACACAAAAGCAGTTCCTGTCGCAAATTCCACACTCTATTACTTTTCCGTGAAGCAAAAGCAGGCACCTGACTTCAGAATGATATAGAGCAGCATTTCTCAACCAGTAGGCCGCGGTCCACTGGTGGCCTGCGAATTTCGGTCAGGAGGGCTGCGAAACATTTCAAAACGTTGCAATAATCCGATAATTAACTAAAACGGTTCTTTAAAATTATCCGATTTTATATTGATTAGATCGGGAAATTTTATGGTATCTAATCAGCAAGATCAATTTTCCGTAAACAGTAAATTGCATGTGTTGTTTATATTTTATTTTCTTTTACATATTTCAACTTTGTTATTCTGCCGCAATATTTCATAGTGTGTACCACAAAAAATTCAGTAAAAGTGTGTCGCAAGCTGAAAAAGATTGAAAAGCATTGATAAAGGGATGCCCATCATTTCCTATTTCTCTGACAAGTTCATCAAATTCGCGAATTTTCTTAGGGCTGTTCAGTATTTCATTCACACTTTTGGTCAGTAAAATGGTTAGTGCGAACGCCACAAGGCCGTTTGGCAATTGCATTGTTTTGTTGGAGTAAACTCTGATATAAAAGATATAAAAGAATCTCAGAGACAACAGTATTGGTTAGCTTGAGGTATTTGGATGAAATGTCATAGGATTGCCAGTTATATTTCATTTTCAGTTGCCTGAGTTATCTCAAATGCATCAGCAGGAGCTGGAAATATAGCTTGTAAAATATCTCTGATTAAAAAATGTTTGTATGTGAAAGTGGGTTGATTTCTCTTGACAGATAATATTTTATCTACGTTTGAGAAGAATTCATTCAATTATGCACATTTAATCTTGTATATTTTCGTCCACTATTTTGAGAAGTTTGTGTTTTGAGACTTTTTTCAGTATTGTTATTTTATTAATAAGTTGCCAAAATTTTCTTAGTGTTGTTATTGTGCTTGTGAAACATATATTTAAATTAGTTTTTGGATAACTCTTTGAGATGTGTTAATTTGTTGTGATAGATTCTGTATTGTTCAATTAAGCAAGGAATCCTGCTTTTAATTTGTTTTTTAGACATTGCATTCTTGGTTCCAATCGACTTTAAAATGTGTTTAGTGCGCCAAGGTTTTTGAAATGTGTGTTGTTCATTTCTTGATACTAAGCGATATGGTGCATTGTGATTCAATGTGGTATATAAAATTTTGACAAATTCTTCATATGTGTGGTTGATGTCTTGCTTGTCACAAAGGAGTTTAGTTATGTCTTCTCCAAGATCAATTAGAAATAGTTCAGGATTGAAGTTTTTAGGCATCTTATTTTGCATCTGTTTCTTCATAAAATCGGTTTCACGTATTTTACGCATCTTCTGTCCTGAAAAGTGAAAGCAAAGTCTTACGGGAGAAATGATGAATACACTAAAGCAAGATTTTAGAAACATGCGAACTGTCGTTTTATCCACAAGCTGAAGCTGGCCTTACACGAAAGCTGAAAAACAAAACTGGCACCACATACTGAAGGACTAGCTTTAAACAACTTGGTGGGGTTGAATCAACAACTGCAGCGGGTCGCGCTACACTTATGATAACATTTTTCCGTAGCAAACTTAGAGCCTTAAATTCTCGACGATGCGCAAAGAGAATCCCTGCAAGCTCAGCTTTGTAGAATGTTTGAAATGTGCTGAAGCAAGAAAAAACATGCAAAATTGGCTAAGCAGGGAGAAATAAACTGTTTTCGCCGAAAAAATGTGCTTAATCTTATGTGCCTCAGGCGCTTATTGTTATCTTAATCTTTCTGATGTTTATACTTGTTTGGCGATTCTCATCCGCAGCGTGTTGGTCATTCACACAACAGGGTTTCTCATCCGCACCAGTGAATCCGTCTTACAGGTCGAAAAACACTGATCTGTGTGATTAGTTTTGTTTCTTTTGCTCTTATTGTGTCGTTAATTGTTAACTTTTAATCAATTTGTTTCCATATCTACTGCCCTTGTACGCTCGAATCCTAGCTATATACCCTGCTTAATAACTATTTCTCCGTATGATGCAAAATGAAACGAAATATTTACATGTCTTAATTATCCAGTATACGAGCTGCGCCGGAAAAATCTCGACTAGAACGTGAACAAAAGCGTTCGAGCCTTCAAAAAAATATTTCTGTTTTCACACCACAAATGCGTTGGATTATACTGCTTGTTACTAGTGGTTCTTCAAAAATGCTACGGGAGCTAAGTCATACCTTCCGTGAGGGAAAAATGATGTAAGGCAGAGCATGTCACGCTGCCTTCATCATACCATGTCCACACACAAGCAAAAAAACTGAAGAACATTTTCTGAAATACCCAAACGAAACTGCATGAAACAGCTTAGCGTCATGTTTCTGACTATGACATCTGCATGGGACCTTGTCACTCGTGACGCTGACACTTCTCACAACAAGGGATGACACTGGATTATTTCTCACACAACGGAGAATCTCGCCAGTTGCGCTGCTTTAGTTCACAGTGACCAAGAAGACATATTTATTTACTACAATCGCTTTCAGAGCTTCCAAGACGTTTGCAAATCTCTCGACAAGCTCCAGTCGACTGCGTTCAGCGACAAATGAACAAAAATCTTGTCTTCGATATGATATTCATCTGTGTGAGGATGTTGATAAGCTACTTTCAGAACAAGCCTGCGGCCAAATCACGTGATCCGTGCGGGCGACCTGGTGCCCACCATAACATGTTGGTGACCTCTGCTATAGAGCAATACTTTATAGTTGGTAATGCAGCAGGCCAGGGCTCACAGAAGTGTCAGCGCAGTTACGACTTTTTTAAAGAAACATTCATCACAAATTTTGTATTTTGACGAACATCAGCAAGATGGGAGTCGGTAGGCTATTGATCAATGGAAGTGGTGCTGCCCTTTCGGCTAATGAGTATAACGCAGGGGTTTTCAACCGAGATAAATTTTCCACCTAGAAGTAATTCCACCTACCAAGGGAGAGATTTTCTGAATCATGATAGGTTGAAAACAGCCTATATTTATTCAGTCATTAAAAGCTACAATTTTTTTGTGAATTTTGATTGAAATTTGTGCTAAACATGAACGTTGCGCTTGACCCAATTTTTTCGACATTTTCACTGCTACCTACATAAATAGGCTACAGGCTTTATTTCAACAGCGTCCTTATGCTGAATTTTTCTTTATTATTGATAATCAAGGCCTAAGGTCTATAGGGCAACCAACTTTTTGACCTCAAAACTTAAAATTTTGACTTTATAATTTACAAATTTTGATTTTATTTTGTTCTATCAATTTCCTGGATTTGCAATTGAAACGCGGAATACAAAGCATATATTAGAAATCAAATCTATATATTAAAGTTCTTTTTTCTGTTGAAGTAAAACAAAAACCAAAAGTGTGAAAGACCCAACGAAGCTAGAGGTACAAAACGTAGACAAAAATCAATCCAAACACACAAGAGATATATCCAGTATCAGTAAATCTCCGGAAGTCACTGAGAAGTTTCAGTATTGTTATGCTTCAACATCAGCTACTACCACGCCTAGCGTACTTTCAATCGTCCAGTAGTGGGCAAAACAACATCATTACGTCAGAAGTCGCAAAAAAAAACAGTATTATGTCAGATTTTCAACTAAACTTGCAAAAGCATGTCAATATCTGCTATTGTCGCTTTAATAAAATGAAAACAAACTGTGCTGCAAGAAATTTTAACCTAACGACAAATTTTGTTCTAAAAATTGGCATAACAAGATTCCATTCATCATCTCGCAGATAGATCGCACACGTGCAAGATCTTTGTCTGCCGCGTTTGCTGGGAGGCCATTCCAGGGGCGTACCGAGGTTAGATGACGCCCGGGGCAAGAAACAAGTTTGGCGTCCCCCTGTTATACCTAAGGTCTTTTGGAAGTAAGTGTACTGTATTGAAGAACGTGCTTGCGACATTGTTGAGGACTTTTCGGCACCCCCCAGTGATTCAGGTGCCCGCACATTTTGCCCCCTTGACCCCTGCTTGTTATGCCCCTGGGCCATTCTTCATAATTCTGCACCACCCTTCCTGTTAAGTACGTTGAAAATGATGGGATGTGTTGAGCTGGTGTGGTGAATGTATGATTACATTGTCCTTGCCACGTAGTGGCGCCTACATTCTTGCAATCCTTAATTGTGCTCCTGTGTTCGTCCCGCGGCTGTTGCGTTGTGCTTGCGGTCTCGTAATGCAACACTGCAAAGTGTTCTTTTAGTGCTGCTTGCCCGTCCTGCGAAGTATTCGATCAGTTACGCTGTTATGTTTGTTTCGGAGTTGCCATTGCTCGCTTGTTCAGCTCCATGATTGAGCGGTGTGTTTAGTGAATTAAAGCCTGGTTTACCGCTGATAGTGTTTAGTCGGATTCGCAGGCGAGTGCACGACAATTTAATTCACTAAGGATGGATAAGCTGCTCAAGCCAAAAGATTTGGACGTGT
>Ga0210059_1002508_pt1 | contig 28821 bp, 12 predicted proteins | sample Ectturendosymbi2_FD_188042 | JGI IMG/M metagenome (GOLD analysis project Ga0210059, IMG submission 188042) | Ecteinascidia turbinata endosymbiont from Florida, USA - Sample 2 (SPAdes) (version 2) | ecosystem: Host-associated > Tunicates > Ascidians > Unclassified | place: Key West, Florida...
CTAAGAACATACTGAACGACAATTTTGAGGAAAGGCAGAATTAAAAAAGTGAGTTTTGAGCAGTCTTTTGAACGAGGAGAGGTTCGCAGCATCTCGCACTTCCTGCGGCAGGTCATTCCAGAGGGTAGCGGTTTCTACGGTAAACAACCTGTTTAGCAGATTAAGCAGATTATTGGCAGTGTCAGAAATGTCTGTTCCCTGATTTGTGGTTGATTAACTATGTAAGTCTGGAAATGAAAACAAGCATTTCACTCATAATGTCATTATGTTTAATACCTGTGCTAATGAGTGGTGAAGTCACTGGCTAAACATTCCCTATTGGCATGTTTTAGAAGTTGTCACAAAAGTTCAAAATTTAGAAGTTGTCACAAAAGTTCAAAAGTCAGCCTTGTATTTGTTGGGAAAGTTCGAAATTCAGTCATGTGGTTATTGTGAAAGATCAAACGTTAGCCTTGTGGTTGTCACGTAAGTGCAGAAATTAGCCTTGTGATATGTGGATGCTGTTCATTTGCAAGTGCAATTTTTAATGCTTGCAAAGTTCCCAACCTACAAATTTTTATTGCTTCCTAAGTTTTAAACCTGACAACGTTTTCAGTGATTGACTGTGATTTTTAATGCTTGTGCAAATCAAATCTGTCAACCATCCAATGCTCTCAATGTAACTACCTTTTCAAGTGTTATTTTTTGTGAATTTCTGGCCTTTATGGCTTGACAATAGTCCCAATGAGACTGTGTTTCATACACAAACAAGCATAAATTCAAAACCTTAAAAGACTAGATCGATGTTCATCACCTGCAAAGTTTTGAACCTACCAATGGTTTCAACCCTACTCTGGTACCGTGGAAAAACTTGCACCGTTGATAACATTGGCCAAAGTGCCCGAATAAAGTATTCGGACTTCCTGGAGCATAAACTCATGTGACATCTGATTGTAAGTATATGAGTTCGCGTGTAACAGTAGGCAACTGCTGGCATCTGATTTTAGTATTAGAATGTGATATCCCACATGCCGGTAAGCACCTGTTAGTATCTGATTATAAGCATGCGAATTTCTATATGCCAGTAGGCAAACGATGGTGTGCAAGTTCACATACACTAGTAGGGAACGTGTTAATTCACCATATTTTGTCATGAGATATTGCGTGGCACTTGATCGCAGCTCAGTTGTTGAGGAATTGTGAAAAAGGCTAAGAAATTTGATTGAAGCCTGTGCCCATGAAATCGTTAGGGTGGTATAATTTTTATAGACTCAAAGCCCTTGGATTGCTACAAAGTCTGCTCCTCAACAGTCCAAATATAAACCTTTTTCTAATGTAGGCCATGACACAGGTGTATGGCTCATTGTGTTTTTCGTCTATCTTTATTCCCAGCCTTTTGTTAAACCTGAAGCATTCTTGTGTCATCCCAATACTTAGTGTGAAATGTGTGAACTATATAGTCATATGTCATCTCAAAACTGTCACACAGCCCTCATGCAGAAATATCTAGCCTTGCATTATTAGCAGTACAGGTGAATCCAGTTATTCGCGTAGTCAATTTGCCAAGCTTGTTTGTGATGCGTTGCATCCAGAATATATTCCAGGTTGGAGATGTGAGCTTAACACTTTGAGAGCCGCCTGGTTTCGGTGATTTTCGCAAAAAAACCCAGCAGTTTTCGGTTGCCTTACCAACGCCCTAGCTCCTCCGCCCATTGCGCTAGAGAGCTGTTCAGCGGCTCAAACGGATCGGCCAGTCTAGTAGATTGCACTCGAAAAAAATTTTTTTGCTTGGGGGATGCAGGTTTTTTTATGAGTGACGTCATAAGTGGAAGACTTTTTGGCCACCTTGGCCCACTTTGCCTGGCCCTGGGCGCCAACCGTTAGGTGGTAGTATTTTGCTGAAGTTTTTACTGGAAACTAGGCTACAATCCGAGTCTTTTGATAGTTTGGATGACCTGCTGGGGTTTCGAGTTCAAAAGTTATGATGTAAGTTAGTCGAAATATTTGACTAATTAGCTAATTAGATAATTAATCAATTTGTTTATTTTAAATCATAAGTTTTGAACCAGAAATGCTAGAAAGTCGATCAAAGGCTCAAAAGACTCAGACTCGAGCCTAGTTTCCAATGAAAACTTCAGCGAAACACTTTGGCCTAGCGGTTGGGCCCTAGGCCAGGTACCATGAGCTAAAATGACCCTAAAACTACTTCACTTATGACGTTAGTCACAAAAAATCCGCACTCCCCAACCAAAAAATATTTTCTTCGAGTGCAATCTACTAGACTGGCCGATCCGTTTGAGCTCTTGAACAGCTCTCTAGCACAATTGGCGGAGGAGCTAGGGCGTTGGTAAGGCAACCGAAAACTGCTGTTTTTTAGGCCGAAATCCAAGTACGAATATACTGTAGGCCGGCTCTCAACGTGTTAAGGACAACTTTCAGAAAAAAAGTTTGATCATGGAGGTTTGGAATATCTTAGAAGAAACTTATTAACCACAATGTCCATTCAAATTTTAACTGCATTTTTTAATTTCTCACTCTTGAAAACACAGAAATAGACATTTTTTTCATTAAATTTGGTTGAGAATTAGTGATTTGAAAAGATTTTTTGTGAAATCAACAAGTGCATGGCACTATTTTGCTAATTTGGGATATTTGAAGCCAGATTTTGAAATTCTGGCTTTTTTTAACGCACATGTCAACATCGGGTCAAATCTGGGGTTTTCTTTTTATTTTTTTTTCAGTCGGAAAGGCTTGGCTCTGGCAAAACATTGACTGAGCTGCATCTTCATTGCAAATCTCTTCTGATGAGAGTCTATGATCATGCAGGGTACAAAGAATCCTGTAAAGATTTTACTGTTGCCCTAAAAATGTTCAATGTGTTTAATAAGAAAAATGAACGACAGTGTATTTATGGGGCAAATAAATGCTTCTGAAGATTGGAATTGCATTGTATCGATGTTTATGATGAGTTTTAATATCTATTTTTGTTTGGTTATGTAGGTTTTATGTGTAGCCTATGTATATGTCTTAGGACTGCTATTTGGTTTATTTGTTGTTTTTTTCAGACAAGGTCTGGCTTTTTGGTGAAGACAGGTTGGCAACCCAGGTCAAGTATTGTAGACTTGTAATGGCAGCGGAAAGCTGTTAGTTTGAATATTGCTGCTATGATGACACATGTAGTCAGTGGGCACTGAGGCTAACACGTCCTAGAACAGTGTTTCTCCAACTTGTTTGTTTAATTGCCCCCCTTTTCACTCTTGACATGTTATTATTGGCTCCCAAGCCTGATGCAGCAAACACCAGGTAGTATTTTTAAAGCATTTTATTTAAAGAAATCAATACACACTATGATCCCTAGTTCAGTGTGATGGATGTGCTTGTCCTCTTTCATAAAGCTTCAAAATATTGGGAGACATTTTAGTGAGGTACAGCTTTAGATCCCCTCAATTCTGAATCAACAAGTGGTTTCTTTGCTTTTGAGAACATTTGTGTTGTTTTGCCCCTTTTGTTTTTTCACTCCCTTATCCCTTAAACTTTCCCACATGGGGGTGATTCTGCCCACTTGAGAACCACTGTTCTAAAACTATGTGTGTATATGTGAGCGAACTTCATTGCCTTAGAAAGGAGAGTGGACAGTAGCGCTAGCATCAGCTGGAAGCTTTTGAATGCATTCACATTGTTAATACTTGTCTGTACGACTGCTTTGGTTAGTGGTTGCCTCACTGGGTTACCAGTCGGAATGGTATTGCATTCTGGAATGTAGTGCCATTCAAAAATGCCCAGCTCGCACCCGAACCAGTGTCCACTGACAAGCTCATTCTGTTAACTGCGCACTTGTGCCTAACAAATGAATACATAGAACGGTCACTCAACAAACTTTTAACACCATCTAAATATTGTTCTACAGATCGACTTGTTCTTCAGGTCAGATCAGTTAAAAACTGATTTCGCCACCACCGAACTGGCCGCAACAATCAACGTTTGAAACACGAAACACGACCCCACAATCACTTGAAATGCTGCACTACTGGCATATTCCACATCGTTTATACCTGTGGTTCTCAACCAATTTTCAAAGAGCTGCATGCGGCACCCAAGCACCTTTTGTGCAGCTCTCAGCAGTCTTTCAATAAAACCAGTAGCGTAGCCAGCCCAAACATTTGAGGGGGACAAAATGTTTGATTTTAGGCAAATAACATTATTTTCTTTGGGATATATACTGCCTCTCAAAGCGCAAAATGACTATGTTCTAAAAATTTGGGGGGCATGGCCCCGTAGGCTCACCCTGGCTACATATGAATAAAACCTCTAATATTTTGTATAACAGACTTCGTTCTGCAATAAAACAAAACGTGTGAATTGACTTGCGTTAAAATTTATTTAGTGTGACCCTCACAAAATTGTAGGTCTGGATTTGGCTCCCTTTAGGGAAAAGGTTGAGAACCACTGGTTTATACTGTGCAGGAGCCGCAGGCATGCCATGATTATGTGACTTGAGGGTAGAAATTGTTCATCCCTGCTGTATGAGTTACATACAATATTGATGTAGCACTTGCATTAGAGATTGTTAAAATTTATTATCCAAAGGATATCTTTAGATTGGTGTCTAGAAGTCTCTAAATACTCTGGTAACTACGATTTGGTTAATTGTTAAGACCATGTTAAGGTTTTCCAAATGCCGGTGATTGTTGCAAAGCTTCATGTAAGCAGTCCGTATATTACTCAAATAAATCCATCAACTTTAAAAGCAGGTCAAGCAAGGATTAAGCGTGAAAATTGCCACTACACGGTGAAGATTTACCGCTTCCATCGGTTTTGCACTCCTTCACTATTTTGTCTCTGCATACCAAGCAGTAGCATGGTACATTGCGGTGATACAACTGTTTATACATTGGTTGAATGTGCACCGATGCTAGGAGGCTGAATGAATCCAAGTTGATCTATGTCAGGCCTGCCCAAACTTTTCAGTGTTGCAAGCCACTTTCACTTGAGGAAATAAATTGCGGGCCACAAACGTTTTTTGTGACGTAACAAATCCCTTGATTTTGGCAAGTTTTATGCGATAATACGAGGTGATAATGAGTCCTATAGTTGCACGCAGTGTTGCCAGCTTGTATGGATGTAAACCAAATCTAAAAAATTAACATATTTTCAAAGCGTTTGTTATACAAGTGTTTGGGTAGTAGGCCCATAACAGAAACAACAGGTAAAATTTTGGTGTGTTTTGATGGATAATATACTTGAGCCTATAAACTAAATACTAAAAATTTAAAAAGTCTGCTTACGAACTTATTACATCGCAGGCCACCTAAAAACAACCTCGCAGGCCTTGGGTTGGACAGCCTTGATCCATGTGAACACAGTGATAGTTAACACGTATAGAGCCGGCCTACGTGATATTCGTACTTGGATTTCGGCCTAAAAAACAGCAATTTTCGGTTGCCTTACCAACGCCCTAGCTCTGCCGATTGCGCTAGAGAGCTGTTCAATGGTTTGAACGGATCGGCCAGTCTAGTAGATTGCACTCGAAAAAAATTTTGCCTGGGTGGTGCAGGTTTTCTGTGAGTGATGTCATAAGTGGAGGACTTTTAGGCCACCTTGGCCCACTGCCTGGCCCTGGGCACCAACCGTTAGATGGTAGTATAATCCGAGTCTTTTGATACTTTGGATGACCTGCTGGGGTTTCGGGTTCAAAAGTTGTGATGTAAGTTAGTAAAAATATTTGACTAATTAGATAATTAATTAATTTGTTTATTTTAGATCATAGCTTTTGAACCAGAAACACTAGAAAGTTGATCAAAGGCTCAAAAGACTCGGACTCGAGTCTAGTTTCCAACAAAAACATCAGCGAAACACTTTGGCCTAGCGGTTGGGCCCTAGGCCAGGCAACATGAGCCAAAATGACCCTAAAACTACTTCACTTATGATGTCACTCACAAAAAACCCGAACACCCCAGGCAAAAAAATTTTTTTTAAAGTGCAATCTACTAGACTGGCCGATCCGTTTGAGCCGTTGAACAGCTCTCTAGCACAATCGGCGGAGGAGCTAGGGCGTTGGTAAGGCAACCGAAAACTGCTGTTTTTTTTTGCGAAAATCGCCAAAACCACCCAGACGCCAAGGAGTTAAGACTCTTGAGTGCAACGTTTTCAAGAAAACAAAATTATTTTGTGATGTCATAAAGGGGCGATCATCTTCAACGTTGTTATTTCAATCAACTTGATGATCTGTCTTCAACAGCTTTCAAAAAGATTAATGTGTGTTTTGGCAAACAGACTGTCAAAAAAGATAATGTGTGTTTCAGTCAGACATTTTAAGGATTGGAAATAAAAGTTTGAAAACACAAGGTTATTTCAGATTTTTCAATAAAAAGTTTAAAAAAGGTGCATTCATCTTTTTTAGGTGCTAAATTTAAATGGCATTTGTTTTTAAGCAGAAAATCTTGTGTCTTTATTATAATATTTTACATCCAAAGTCAGTAGGAAGCTTAAGTTCTTATTCAAGTAGTCTTTAGTAATATCAATAAAATTGTAAAATTAATATCCTTCATGAGCTGAATACTGTTTTCAAAAATTTTTCGCAAAGGTAACTTCATGGATATATACAAGTATTCTAGAATGTTAATTGTAATAACTAAACCGATTTTTAAAATTATGCATGAAATTTGAATAAGTCTAAATATTTTTATGTCAAAGTGTGGCCTAATTAACATGTTCTCAATTTTGTAATACATCGAACAAAAATTTACAGCAGATATATTTAAGGATACATTTAACAAAGAATCACATCAGTGACACATTAATCATAGTTCTGTTCAGTTTAATGCTGTAAGCAACTAACAAATTCTATGATTGTGCTGGATTAATTCAAACTGCTGCAAACAACCAATGATATAATTTTAAATAAAATTTAATTGAAATTATATTTGTGCCAATTTTTTGTAGATCTCTATTTTCTTCAGTTTGTGTTTACACATGTGAATATTTCAGAAAAGATGTTATGGCTGGCAAGTTTGAAAAACGGTCCAAATATTACTTGGATGATCGAAATCCATATGATATAACTGGACTTAAGGATTCAAGTGTCAGTGTAAACCATATGGAAGATTACATCAACAGTCGTTTTGACGAAAACATAGCATTGCAGCTGCTGTCATCTGATTCAACACGAGCTGAAGCTTTGCATTATCTGGATAACCATTTTCAAGAAAGTAACAATATCTTAATTTTTAGAGACAAAAATAGCTTGTTTTGTGGATTGTCAGATGCTCTTTCAGATGCTAACCCCTCAGTACGAGCCCAATTCACAAAGCTGATCACAAAAATTATTCCTCAGCTAGGTCCCGATGCTGATAAATACATGTTGCTGGTGCTACCTAGTATCATTACTAATGTTGGTAGCCCAACTGTGAGTTTGCAAAAAGAATCCATACAAGCATTGCATCTGCAAATGAAGCACACTAGAGATGTATCGAAAACTCTTAAATTAATAGCCAAAGATGGTATCATACATGCAGATGTTAAAACCAGGCAGCAAGTTATCCACAAATTTCCCACCTTACTTTTCTCAGACTTTCAGCATGAAGATTTTTATGAAATTGTGCTGGGTCTTGTCACTAACTTGGATGAAACATTAGTTGATAAAGAATTAGTTACACAAACTCTGCAAAAAGTTGCAAAATATGTGGGGTCAAAAAAGTTTTCATCCTACATTGATCGTCTCCCTGCTTCATTGCAACAAGTCTTCAATGATCAATTTTCGACTGCTGGAAAACATAGAAGTCTTTCTTCAAGTACTGCTCAAAGCAGGGAAGTCAAGCATTACAGCAGGTTTGAGTCGGATGGAACTGCAGTGCCATTAATGTCATTGTCTGATGAACAAGAAAACAAAGTTTTCTCCAGCTTGCCTCAAAGGCATGGTTCACTAGTGAACTCTGGAATGCAAGAGCCAACCTCAATGATAGAGCTTGGTTTTATTCCAAAAGAAGTAATTGCAAGACTGTCAAGTGCTAATGTTGCTGATCGACTTGAAGCTGTAAAGAATTTGAAAGTTATACTAACTGATATGAACAATGCAGCAGTTTTAAGGCAGAACATTATTCCTTTATTTAGCTTACTGCAGCCAGTGATTGATGACAAAAATAGCCCTGTGTCCTGCTTAGCTCTTCAGGTGTTTGATGTCATTATCTCCAAGATGGGTGGAAATTTGAAAGATGTTTTAAAGTTATTCATTTTTGCTGTTGCAAAAAAATTAGGCAACAACAAAGACTGTGTACGTTCTGAGCTTACTAAGGTGGTTCTACATGCTATGGAAATTACTGGACCCCAGGCAGTGCTTGATTTAATTTGGCCCAAAACACAGCATAGGCAATCCAGAGTTCGTGAAGATGTTGTTAACATTGTCATTGCTACTTTGCTTACATTTTCTCGGGATCTCTCTTACCAAAATGAGATCAATGTTGACAAGCTGTGTGGACAATTGGCACCTCTACTACTTGACCCAAAACCTGTTGTGCGCCAAGCAACTCTGGATTGCTTTGCTTTAGTAGCTCATTTGTCCGGACCTTCTGCTTTGAAACCAATTTCTAATGCTGTGGATCAAGTGGAACTTCAAAATGATAATGCAACAGGGATCATGTCTGCTGTTCATGCTCGTTTGCTACGAAAACAGCTCCCTCGGTTGAATGACCAATATCTGGTTGAGTATGCTGTCCTGCCACCTTCAACGGCTCCCCCAACGCCACATAGTGCTGATCTCATTTGGGTTTTAGCTGCTGGGTCAAGTGATTCGAAAACAAAATTTAATACATTCAATGGAAAAACTGCTGTAAAATATGACAAGCCGTCAGTGAGCAGTGAGGATACTGTGGGTGAGTCCACTTCAAAAAGGCATCTTAGTGCTGGAAAGCAACGAGCTTTTCCATGGATTAGTAATGATTATGATGGTCCCACCTCAAAGCATCCCAGCAGTGCTCCAGTTAAGGTACGTGAATTCAAATGTTTTCATACTGAAGTAAATACTAGCCAAGTTTTGTAAACCTCAAGAAGGATTGTAGCACATGTGTTTTCTAGTTCTTCATCATTTCTCTTCTTACCACAGAATAGTTAAATTTTGTTTTGCACAGTTAGCTGTCCATAAATTTGCCACCTCTACGTAACTTTAGGAGTTGTGATATATCTTCCTCAAGTTATTTTCTGTCCATGACAGTCATTAGAAATTAAGTTATTTAACATCTTCGGCGCCGGGTTGATTTACATTTAAGACCCTTGTGGACAACTTTTTTGCCTTCGCTTTGCACCATCATAACTTGCCAGGCGATTGAGCTAGAGAGCTGTTCAAACCTTTGTTTCTCTTTCTGCTGAGGCATATCAGTCATTTGTCCCATACTAGTATTGAAACTTGCCATAATGGTATTCACTAGCCTAGATTAGCAGACAATATGACCAAATTAACTTAATTTTTTTCAGTCATTTGAAAAAAATTTGGTCTTAAACCCAGGTTAAAGCTCTCAAAAGATGGGGCGAGTCTTCTAGTTGTTTTTTGTAGGTGATGTCATAAGTGAGATAAGCTTAGGCATTTTTGGCTAAGGTCATCGGGCCTTGGGTCCCAATGGCAAGAGCCAATTTTTGACTCAAGTTTTTATTGGAAACTAGGCTATAATCTGACTCTTCAGAGCCCTTGATTGGCTTTCTAGCATTTCTGGTTCGAAAGTTATGGCTAAAAAATGGATATATAATTAAATTAATTAGGGATTAATTAATTAATTTGTTGTTTTGGGGCCATAACTTTTTATTATTTGGCTGTTTTCAGGCCACAACTTGTGTTAAGATGCATAGGAAATTGAAACATCTTCGAATATAAGTGTGTTGCTTCTTTTACAATTACTTAAATTGACATACTTTATTTCTGTTGTGTCTGGTATATTTTAATATAAATTTTATGCTCTAATAATAAATTCAACTTGTTGCAAACCACACAAAGCTGTGATGGTTATTGGTGTGTGAGTTAATTAAACATAAATATGCCTCAACAAGTAAGTTGGTGAAGAAATTGTTATCAGTTTCAAGTATTGCAATATGAGTAGCCTCTTTAGTATATGTGCACCTTGAATGTGCTGTCCAATACACAAACAAAGTTCATGTACAATTGATCAAAGAAGCATAACTTATGAATTAGTGCTTGTTTTCATCTTGGTCTTAGTAATTAAGCTGAATAGTGAGATGTGGGCATTTTCTGAAAATGTCCACAAGGGATTAATTTTATGTTTGTTCCCTGAAACACTAATACGTTTCACTGGAATTGTTAATGGGTTCGTCAGAACAAGGGTTTGTGTTGAAGTAAACTACCTAGTGTGACATGTATTAACTGGACAAGCTTAAACATAAGATACTAATCTGGACTATCATGGACAATGCTGTGTGCAATTGAACTATGGTCCATTCAATTTGCTTGAAATACTGCAGTGCTGTTAAGCTCATGAAAAAAACTATGTCAAAAATAAGTTCTTGCATTGCATTTCAACAGCACTATATAGCTGTTTTTTCTTGTTCTGCTGGTGTGTAATGCTTGTATGCTAAATGATGCTTTTTAAGGGTCCATTTAAATCCAAATGTAAGGTAAGATGATATATAATGTCATTGAAAACATTGCTATGTCGTAATCCTGTTCTATCAATACCTGATGTATTGTTGCATAGTTTCTATGCTTCTTTGAAATATTTGAGATCCCATTATAAAATAATTGGATAGATGATGATCTATTAACAGGTGCAACAAGGTACTATAGTGAACAGAACTTATGACGCTGGCACCTTAAAACCTGATGTATGTGTACTGGCTAGCAGTATTGTTCAGTGGATGAAAACCCATTGATGCTGTTCTGATTTATATATTTATTGATTTCAGAGCATGGCTCAAGAGATTGTCTCTCTAAGGAATGGTCAGGTTGCACCTGGCTTCTTAAGTGCTATTATCTGCTCTTTATTAAAATGTATGTTAACTGATTTCAGGCATTTCGATCTAGAAAGCAGGAAAGACCACCTGTTGTTCCACGAAACACTTGGGGACCAGAGTCAGTGTCAGATGCTAATTCTGCTCAAGCTTCCAAGACACAAAGCAGCAAAAGTTCTCAGAATTCAGGTTTATTGAATTGTTCTTTACATTGCATTTTGATAACAAGGTCAGAGGCCCTAGTTATTGTGTATAACCAAGACTTAATTTGCTGAGCATGTTCAATGGATGTTCAGAAATGCTAAATGTGTTAATCCTGTTACTGCAAAGAATGATATGGTTGCACATATGCTTTTTGAATAATTAATACATTTTGTGTTTAATGACACAACTTGATGGTGCTTTAGTTTAATGAGGTCTACTTCTGCAAGATTTGTGTAAATTTTTTAAAGCTATTGTTTTCAGGGCTTTCATTCTTTACTGTCAGAGTTGTAGCTAAATTTGACCCCCAAAAAGAAAAAAACGATGCATAACATACTAGTTCAGTATCTTCTAATGTTGAAAATGCAAGAATGCTGCTAAACACCTTTCTTATTAATTGATATATAATTGTGTAAGCAGGTGTATGGTCTCATTAGGTTAAATGCAATACTTCAGCCAGCACATGTAATGGAATATATCTGAGTTTGAGCCTGCATGACTGTTTCAAATGTTCAGTTGTGCAGTAATGCCTTTGTTGCTTTGCTATAAAACATTTATCATGCATAATCATGATATTGCATTGTTCTAGTATCAAAATATGTTTCCATACTTCAGAATGCTGTTTCATCTTCACATCTAAAGACAGATAATCCAAATTTCTCTGATTGTGCTTAGGGCAAGTTTTGTTTTCATCTACTCATGTGCAGGATCGATGTTCCACATTTAAAACCTGCATTTTTATGCCATGTCATCTTTGGTTCAAGGTAATTTCAAAGATAGACAAGGCATAATTGCAAAGCTATTATCTGAACTACAGGGTGATAAGCACAACACAAAAATACATATTGCAAAGAAATAACATTGTTGAAAGCTACATCATACACGATGCTAGAGCTAATTTATATTGGTTGTTCTGCACATGCCACTTTCAAAAAATCATCAGTGTGTAAATGTCTTTACTAAATGGCTTGACAAAAGATCGTCATCGTCCGATCCCACGTGCCAATATTTTGGCTCGCAGTATTTTTGGATTCTAGGCTAAAATACGCATCTTTAGAGCCCTTGATTGAGTTTCTAGCATTTCTGGTTCAAAAGTTATGCCAAAAATATTCCAAATATGTCAGGAATATCCCAGGGGATTAGCAGGGATTAGTGGGGATTTCCCTATTTAATATTCTACCATTTTTGCCATAACTTATCAACAAGAAACGCTAGAATGCCCATCAAACCCTCTAAAAACTCGTACTATAGCCTACAATGCGTTTAAATTTTGCACGATTTCGCACCAGTGATTCGGCTCGATTTACGCACTCCCACGGAACGTTGACATCATGGATTGTTTTGACAGACCTCTCAAAACATGTCAAAACATCCTGTGGTTTTGTAAATATGGCCAGAAAGGCCGAAATCGCACTTTGAAAATTGTTTTTTTCAGTCTGAACTACAAGTCTTTCCTGATTCAGAGCGGATTTGAACAGCTCTCTAGCTCGATCCGCTGGCGACTGTTGGCCATATAGAAAAGGGGGGTTTTCCACCACAGACTAAGGTTTTCCACCACAGACTAAGGTGAAGTGGGCCAAAAAGGCTTAAAACTACTCCACTTATGATGCCACTCACAAAAAATCCAAAAACCCAAACTAATAAAAAAATTTTTCATTGGAGTCTTGCTGCGTCTTTTGAGGGTTTGAACAGCTCTAGCACTTTCAGTGCTGGAATTATGCCCGTGCAAAGACATGTACAAACTGCTGGATATTAGGCTCAAACCGTCCGACAACTAAGGTGTTAATAGCTGCATATTATAGTCTTCTCTACTCTCATCTTCAGTATGCAGTAATTTGTTGGGGATCAGCTTCACCCTGCCTACTTAACCACAAGATAAAATTACATTTCGTTCACATAGAGCAAATGCTCAAAACCTGTATGCACTGCCATTTTAAAGTTTCAAATAGCTAAATGATGCGTCAATTCAAGCATAGTTGTCCACCATCAACATTTAATAAATGGCATCATGGCCTCACGTGCAAGCTACTGCAACCTGACAGGCACACGTTCTGCATGATCATAGAGCTGGTTGGCAATTGCAGCGTCACCCTTACATTTGGCAATGACAAAACAGAGCAGGTTATGGCACCTCAAGAATATTTTCCCACAGGCATTTGTCCTGGCACTCCTTCTCTTCAACATCTACAACTCTCAGTTGCCAGCCACTGTCTCCTGAAAGTATGCATAAGCTGACGGCCTAGCAATCATGCATGCTGATGGAGGCTGGCAGGTAGTGGAAGGGGTGCTGAGGAAAGACATAGCAACTGTAGGTGGATACCTCCAGACTTGGAAGCTGAGGCTCACAATTACAAAAACAGTGTCGGCAGTCTTCCTTCTCAAGAACAAGGAAGCTAAAAGTCAACCACAACAATGAAACTCTGACCTTTTGCTCCAAGCCCAAATACCTCGGAGTAACGTTGGACAGGTCGCTCACATATTGCTGACCCCTGGAGTCAATTCGCAAAAAGCTGATATCATGTGGCGCACTCTTGAGGCAACTTGCTGGCTTGGGCTGGAGCAACAATGTTGGGAACAGCCACCTTAGCCCTGGTCCATTCAACAGCAGAGTACTGTGGTCCTGTCTGGTGCCGCTGTACTCACATCCACCTCATTGACCCTGCCATCAAAAAAGCCTTGTGAATTGTGACTGGATGCCTGTGTGGTGTGCTGCACCAGTGGACAACCTTCCCATCCTCACAGGCATCCAACCTGTTGAGCTTCATTGCAAAGGAATCACACTGTTTTTAGCATGCCACACCATGGAGCCTGGACACCTGCTTCCCTCAGTGCTCACTTGTCCACCGAGTGCGTATGCACAGCGTCTCAAATCGAGATAGCCATTTGTACTTGACACACAACAACTCAGTTCATCTGACAACAGTAACATACGTGCGGTGCTTTGGATTGGATCACCGACGGAATGCCAAGTGGTTGGACAACACTACAAGACTCTGCACTTTCATCCCCAACACTAGCACCCACCCTCTTGGAATGACCCTTCCAAGAATAGTGTGGGTTCGGCTTACCCACCTTTGCACCAGTGTCGGACGTTTCCACTCCTGCTTGCACAAATGGGGTATGGTCTCTTCGGCAGCCTGTGAGTGAGGCACAGAACAAACTGTCAACCATGTTGTTCTCGAATTTCCAATCAATTACCCCCCATGTACTGCACAGCCTGATGGTTCTGGATGATGAGACAATTGAGTGGCTGCTGAACACCTGCCCCAAGATCTGTGCGGCCAAGCAGTGGGTTGAAAGAACTGGCCCAAATGATGAAGGATGGTGGGGGACCTAACTAAAAAGACACCTGGTTATATTAAGTGTCCCGGGAGAAAAGTAAATCTGATATTAATGTGATAAGGATAAGTTTATTTGCCATTGATAGAGATGGCAGTTCTAGGAGTGATCCAGCTTTGAAAAGTACAATAAATAATCTTGTTTTGGCTTGGAAAGCAATCAGTATGCTTATATGATTTTTTTGCTTGTTTGCTTACCTTATTTATATTTGTGAGCTTTATGTGCTCCTCGAATGAACTGAACTCGTAGATGGTTCCATTTTCCCAATCCATGTTAAAACTGTGGTGTCATTTCTTTAAATCAGCCACAGTAAGAACATTGCTGTTAGTGCTGTTGCATTGTGTTGTGTAGCACAAGTCATCTAGCAACATTTTTACTGCCTCAATAGTCAATATCTAAAAATGTAGGATTTTCATAAAATTTTTAGTAGTACACAAAAAAGAGCCTGATGATTTTGGAAATTTTTAAGAGTAATGTACATTATAAGATTCCAATAATTCCAACTGGTATTTAAGTGTATTCAGCAAATGTGTAAACATTATTTGTTGCAGTGCGTTACAAAGTGTGATGGCCCACATCAACATTTAACATGTTTGCTGCTGGTTTAAGAAATACTCGTATTTTGAAATCTGGCATTGAGCTGTTATTTTTGTGCCATTTTGCAACTCCGTAACTCGCCACCACGATTGAGCTACAGAGCTGTTCAAACACTCAAAAGATGCGGCGTGTCTTCTAGTTTGCACTAAAAATGAAATTGTTATGTTTTGGATTTTAGTTTTTTGTGGGTGACATCAAAGTAGGGTAGGTTTTAGGCCATTTTGACACAGGTTATCTAGGCCGTGGGTGCCAACCGCACAAGGGAATTTTTTGACATAAGTGTTTATTGGAAACTAGGCTAAATCAGAGTCTTTTCAGCCTTTCATTGACTTTCTAAAGTTTCTAGTTCAAAAGCTAGGGTGAAATAACCCAAATTTGGGTTTAAAAAATCCTTTTGGGTAATTTGTACCCAAAGTTAGTTTTTTTTGGCTTGTGCTTTTGAACCAGAAATGTTAGAAAACAGATCAAAGGCTTGAAAGACTCGGATATTAGCTTAATTTCCACTGATAACTTTATAGTGAAATCCTTTCATCTTGTTCTTAGGAGCCAGGTAACCTGGACCGAAATGGCTTAAAACCTAACCCACTCAACATGTCACCCACAAAAAAAACAAAACTTAAGATTTTTTTTTCATTGCCGACGAGAAGACTCACCAAGTCTTTTGAGGGATTGAACAGCACTAGCCTAATCAACTGGCAAGTTACGGAGTTGCAAAGTGTGGAGAAAATACAGGATTTACAGGTAAATCCAACCGTCATTGAAGATGTTAATATGGCCTGCATCAGAATTTTTGTTGCCCAAGATATAACACAACGTTGCGTCAAAATGAAACTCTGTAAAAAAGCAGTTACTTAGACACTAAGTCAAGAGAAGGCTCGTTTGCTCCTTGACGCTCGTTTGCTCCTAGTTTTCTCTTGTTATTGTCTTTTTGAAGATAGGGGGTTGAATTTTGAAATGAATTCACTAATTTTTGCAGCCCACCAGGGATACTCCACAATATATGTGGTCTGAGATAGCTGGTAGGTTCCCTACCCCTGGTAGTCATTTTACTGTGGTATATTTTATAGTAGCTTTCTTAGGGCAGGTAATAAATGGCATATTTTTAAAGAACGATAAAATCTATATATTTTATGGTTTGTGAGTATTAACAACAGCTTTCTGAAGAAGCTTTTTATAACTTCAATTTCAGGGTCGTATCAAGCAATTTATGAGAAAAAGAAGGCTTTACAAGGACGTTCGCCTTTATCTCAGATCACGACTGTTCAAGGTACTGTATGATTGGTTTAACATGTGAGATTTCTCGTATATTTGTGTAATCAAGCCAAAAACAAATATTAGTCAGACCTTATTTATCTGGACTACTTTGTTTTGTCAAACAAGGTCAGTTTAGGCAGGTATCCAGATAATTGAAATTAAAAGTATAAAGAACTAAATTCTTTCCAGAGCAAATGCCAACAGTGTATACAAAAGTGACGATGTGCAGTACAGTAGAACTTGCTTAAGCAGACGCTCAAAGGGGAACATGAGAAAACTGGAGACTTAGACAAAATGTCAACCAGGGTTGCAGAGCCAGAGTCGTTAAGAGTTGGAGGTTGTTGGGTGGAGTCAGAGTGGGATTCTTAACAACACCGGGAGCCAGAGTCGGATTTTTTTGTCCGACTCCTGATGTCCAGTTGGATCATTTTTTACATCACACTCCTAAATTGCAAATTCCTGTTGAAATGGTTCAATTTCTTTTGAAACTTTTGTTGAAACAGATTTCTTGCTGTGCACCATGATTTCCATTGATTTTAACAGCCAAATTTCATTCCCTTGATGTTAAGGAGTTGGAGTCGGATATTTTACCTCTGACTCTGCAACCTGATGTCAACTTAAGCAAATCTTCTGACTAAGTGAAACACTCATAGTTTCTATGGTTATTAGCAGATCTGATCGATGTATGCTAGTATCCATTCAGGATGAGATTAAATGTGAAAAAGAACTGTACAAACTGCGCCGTGCACATTCTGCCATTGTTACATTCACTGTGCGTAGAAAATTGACTTTCACACTTCCACTGTGATTTAATAAGCAACTAAGTAACAATTGGGGTAATCCAGTTTACCATTTTTTTTCTATTGACTTGATATATCTGTTCCAAAATTTCCATGTCAAAGTCAGACGGCGAGGTTTCTGGGTTAAAGGGGTGAAATGCATTGGGAGAAATCCGTTCCTACCAGTTTGTGTTGGATAGTGGGGATTCCAGTTTTCGGAGTTCGGATAAATGAGATCTGACTCTACATGCAACTGTCAGATTCATGCATTTATGCAGCAAATCAGTCACATTAATGTTCAAATAGAATGTAAATAGGATATTTATGTGTCTGTTAATTTTGTAAGTTCATGAAAGTAACAATTGCACATGTTTCAGATACAACACTATCATTTATATATGCGGAAACCTTTCTTGCTGAAACATTGAGCATTCTTAACACCTTTTGAGCGGGCCTGGTTTTACCTTTAGAACTCGCGTGAGCCACCTAACACCTTCATTGCGAGGTTAATTCAAGCAGTTTGCGCTAAAACAGCCAGATTGCACATGTTTTTGCGCAGGCATAACTCTGGCGCCATAAGCGCTAGAGAGCTGTTCAAAAGATTCGCCAAGTCTTCTACTTAGCAGTGAAAAAATTTTTTTTGGTGTTGTGTTTCGGATTTTTTGTGAGTGGCGTCACAAGTGGAGGACTTTCAGGCCACCTTGGCCCACTTCACCTGACCCTGGGCCCAAACTGTTAGATGGTAGTATTTCACTGAAGTTTTTATTGGGAACTAGGCTAACATTTGAGTCTTTTGATACTTTGGATGACTTGCTAAGGTTTCGGATTCAAAGGTATGACCTAAAAACAACAAAATTACTAATTAATCCCATAAATCCTGTGAAACATCACGGAAACACACAGATGAAGAAACAAAAGCTACAGAAGGGATAAGTCCTAGCAGGCTATATTCACCAAAACCAAAACAAAGTGAGACTGCTGCCAATTGCTGAATGCAACAGGTCCAAAAAATTGTTGTGGTAATCATTGCAAGATAACATTCGCTTAATATTCATAAATTCCATGTGCACCAGTTTGTCGGAACTGGCAATGTCATAAGAGCGGTGGAGTAAAGAGTTGACAAGGTTTTGTTTCTTGTGCAACGGAACGAAACTTGACTATTTTGAGTGGAGACCTGTATGCATGGTTTTCCAGTAGGTAGAAGTAATAAAACCTGTTGGTGGTTTCTCAATTGAAACATCAAGAAAGTGGAGGCAATTATTAGTTTCTAGCTCCTTGGTAAAGACAATATTCCTGTGAATGGAATTAATATTGGTAAAGAACCTGTTGAGAGAATCTCAGTTAGGAAATAGCAAAAACGGGTCATCCACATACGGCAAAGTAGGTCTGGTCGACACTCCAGTTGTGTCATCGCTAAGGCCCAATCTACAACGCAGTTCATGTATATGTCAGCCATGAGCAGTGCTATAGGTGAGCCCATAGAATGCTATCAACCTGTCAGTAAAAACAACTGTTAAACTGAAACGTAGTTGTTTTCGCAACCCAGCAGCTTCTTCAGACATCTTCTGTATAGGCCGTTGAGCTCATTGCTCCTGTGTAAAACAGAGTTGAGAATTAGATTGATGATAAAAATCAACCAGCACATTGGCTAAAAGGCTGGTTACGTCAAATGACGTCATAATCTTTCCAGATGAAGGCCTATCCTAAAGCAGAGTTAGAAACGTTAGTGTGTCTTTGATGTAAGTCTCATGTTGGCAGAGCTCTGATGAATCAGACAGCCACTTGGCACAGTCGTGGCTAAAGCTACGTATAGATGACAAAATAGGTTGTAAAGGCATATCAGGTTTATGTATTTTAGGAAGGCTGTACATTGTTGGAGTGTAGGCAGCAGTTGGATAGATCTGCCTGTACAAGTCTTCATTATATAATTGCTTCTTCACCCTTGAGATGCCTCATGCAATTCAGAAATTTAAGCAGGTTAGCGACATTGTTATTGTAGGGCTAGAATTTATTAGTGTCACACATTTTCGTTCGCATCTTGGCAACGTAGTCAGCGTGGTTTAAAACCACCACACTGTTGCCCTTGTCAGGTTTACTTAGGATGATATTACTGCCTTTGTGGAGTATGTGCAACACATTGCTTTCATTTTCCAACATTGCACATATGCCTCTTATGTTTGTGAAAAAATGTGGACACATAGCACCAATACAGAGACATCGTTTCTGCTTCAAAACCAGTGGATCTTGTGTGATGAAAAATCGCTTGAGTTTAAAGTAAACACTTTCAAACTCAGCTCTGATGTTGTCAACGTGAAGCTTGGTGGGAAAAAAGCAGAAATCCAAGCCCTTGCTAAGCAATTGTGTTTAAGAAGCAGAGATAACCCTGTTAGAAAATTGTCTACAACCTGTAATGAATCTTTGTTGGTTGACAAGCCTAGCGCTCATAGCTTCTTGTGGTGAATGAGTTGCAGATAAAATTGGCTGCTGATTTCGGCCTAAAAAGCAGCAGTTTTCGGTTGCCTTACCAACGCCCTAGCTCCTCCGCTGATTGCACTAGAGAGCTGTTCAACGGCTCAAACGGATCGGCCAGTCTAGTAGATTGCACTCGAAAAAAATTTTTTGTTTTGGGTGTGTGGATTTTTTGTGACTGACGTCATAAGTGAAGTAGTTTTTGGGTCATTTTAGCTCATGTTACCTGGCCTAGGGCCCAACCGCTAGGCCAAAGTATTTTGCTGAAGTTTTCATTGGAAACTAGGCTCGAGTCCGAGTCTTTTGAGACTTTGATCGACTTTCTAGCGTTTCTGGTTCAAAAGTTATGATCTAAAATAAACAAATTAATTAATTATCTAATTAGTCACGTTTTTACTACTTTCGATCATAACTTTTGAACCCGAAACCCCAGCAGGTCATCCAAAGTATCAAAAGAGTCGGATTGTAGCCTAGTTTCCAATAAAATCTTCAGCGAAATACTACCACCTAACGGTTGGCGCCCAGGGCCAGGCAAAGTGGGCCAAGGTGGCCTAAAAGTCCTCTACTTATGATGTCACATTACAAAAAACCTGCATCCCCCAAGCAAAAAGTATTTTTTCGAGTGCAGACTAGAAGACTTGACGCGTCTTTTGAGACTTTTACCGGGTCTATAGAGCATACGGGACCGGAGAAATTCCCGCGCAAAGCCACGTGGGTTTAGGCGTTTTTTTTCCGAAAATCCCCGAAACCAGCCGGACGCCAAAAAGTTAAACTGCATGGCAACCAGCCTGGTTTCTGGAAAGCCACGTAGTACTGAAAGTGTTAAATGTTGTTCACTGCACAGAAACTTTGTGGAAATATGAAAGTAACCAATAGAAGAATTCAAATCTTGCTATGTACAAGGCAGGTCAATATTGCAACAGTGTGTTGCATAGGGTTTCTTCACCTACCCATGCCATATTTTCATGTGCCACTTCAACAATCAGCAGCTTGTTTTTCTGAGACTTGTTTTGCTTCATTTTGTCAATAGTTCTGTTTACAAAAAGTAATGTTTGTTTGTGTTTCTTTCTGTTGTAAATTTGAACAACTTGTCTTTTGATTACTTAGCCAGTATTACTGTGTTTATCTTCTGTTTTTCAGGAAGTGCAAGTTACAAACCATCCTTTGCATCAAGTAACTTCAGTGCATCATCTCCTGTTACAACACTTGCATCTTCACAACCACAAGGATCATTTCTGTCAAATTCATGCCCCAGTAGTTTTTTTGAAAACAACACTGCACTGAAGCCACTCAGGAATCGCATGATCAATGCAGACCTTTCAGAGAGTATGAGCTCATATTCAGGTTCGCTGTGATGACTCTTGTGAATATAATTGTTACTTTTGCACTTTAAGTCTAAACTGCTAGTTTGTAATGTGGTAATTGCAACCACCAAGGGGCTCACAGAAAGTATTTTTGTGGGTTGCAAAGGTGCTGTTTACCAGCACCATAAAATCTCAAATATTCCACCTTTTTGTTCCAGAACCTCAAACATTATGAGACTGTGACTTGTGAGTAAATGTCTTAAAGTGAGCTGACAAACACAGCACTGCCATTATCATCAAAGGTCTCTGTGGTTATATTCATTGTCATCAACAATGACCATCCATGCAGCCCAACACAGTAGTGGTGATAAGCAGCAAGTAAGCTACAATCATTTCGAGGAGTTCAGAGTTCAGATGTAAATAGCAGGTCTGGTCAAGATAAACCAGCTGCAGTGTGTGTAAATTTTGCCATGGAGAAGAATCACACGTTTTTGAATTAGAATTTGGCTTTACCTGTCTAATCAGCAATGGCAGTGAGAACTCTCAGTTTGTTTTGTGCAACGTTGTCCTCAGTGCTGAATCAGTGAAGCTGTCAAAACTGCACACCATCAATGGACCAAGCATTCCCAACACATCAAAGAAATTTGAATTCTTTAGGTATTATGAGGAGGGTATGAAACGTTAATGACTTATTTCGTAGGAAGTTTTTACCAGGATCGTACATCATACTGTACACAAACATCATACTGTAATTTTGAAAGAAAAAGCTCCCATGCAATCGGAGAAACACACCTGAAACCTTGTTTCTTATAACTTCAAAATTGCTTGTTAAGGGAATTTGCAAAATTGAGACAAATCTGTGTTTCCAACACCAATATTCATAGGTGCATTTCACATTTATTCAATGATAATGTGAAGAAGCAAGAAGGAAATGAAATTCAAAGTGTCTCTGATATGTTGACAAATAACAGATGTTATTTGTCAATTGCATGTTTTCATGAGGTACATTCATTCAGGTGATAATAAAGAGTTACTGTTTCATAGTGAACTGGACACTTCAACCACAAGTGCAGATGACGATGATAAACACTTTTTTTAATCAAAGCTACAGTGATCAGATGCTTGTGGCAATTTTCCTGGAGATCCCACTGTACTGGGGTCATGGTCATGTTTTCAACAAGTTCTAAGAGCTTTTTCCTGAAGCAAAGTGTACATAGTGTTCTTTTTTTCTTAACAGATATGCGCTTTCTAGCAAAACTTCACAATCCCTTTTTAAAAATATACTATGTTCAGCAGTAAAAATTGTCAATCATATTTAATCTAGAAACATTCAAATTGTGCAAAGAGATGGATTCAGAGCACAAAGGTCTGGCTATTTTGCAGTGCAAAGTCCTGCTTATCTAACACACATTTTTGAAAAATTATATGAATTAACTCTGAAGCTGCAAGGAAAGTGCACAAATATTAACCAGCGCTATGACCACCTGAGGGCATTTAATTTGAAGTAGTGAAACTGTCATTGAAAAGTATTCCAAGGAATCATTGACATCTTTGAAAGATTGTCCAGTGTTGTTGACAAAATTGAAGAACACAACAAGCAGTTGAAGGTTGCTATGATAGCTTGTTAATATGGATTTAGAAAGAGGCAGGTAGGGGTGCATGACATATATATCATTGAAAGCAGTCACAAACCAAAACAGGTTGGTAACTACTGTCTAAACTCACTAGTTGGTACCTGCATGCTCAAATGTCTCAGTTTAATTCCATGCTCCTGTAGATTTTTTTTCTCTACTCCACCTTCATATGATAAAAGTTGTACATCTCATCTCACCAATGGTTTTGCTGGTAAGTCCAAGTTTGCTAATCTTCAAGCAACGCGTTAATTATCAATGTCTTCTCATGATGAACAAACTTTCCATCTGCTGGCTATATTTGTTGTAGCATTGTGCGTATGGCAGCCACAGTTAACGAGTCATGTGTTTTGCCATAGGTGTAAATCACACCCATTGAACATTTGTGAAGATGTTTTGGCACAGCCAAATAGTTTTGCTTGTTAACAAGATTAGAAAGTCTTTAAAATTCATGTCTTATACTTCAGCTAAAGTCAGCTATGTTCTTGTTCAACTTAAAATTGAATTTTGCTATCTATGATCAACATCCAAACAGTGCTGTTAATTGGATAAATGATATGATTGATTTCAGCAGTTTTTGCGAAATCGTCCACCTGTTTTATGCTCTGCAATAGTAGGTCATTATAATGGGTTTCACTCTACTTTATGATGGGTCAGGCCCGCAACCAGAGGGAAACTGGACAATTTCCCCCAATTTTCAAAAACATTTTTAGTTGCTAGGTACAGCAAGTAACAATCATTTTGCCCCCCCCCCTCAAAAAAAGATTAGCACACTGTGGCCCTGTGGTGGGTAAATTTCTGTGGTTGGTGGTTTACTTTTAGAGGATCTTGCTTCTCAAATCCTTGATTGTCTGAGGATAAAATTCATGGATGGAAATGACAACCCGTAAGTGATAATCCAGTGCAGTGGTTCCCAAACTGTGGTATGTGAAAGCCTTCACAGTGGTACATGAACAGGCCTACTTTGTGTTTTTCTTCACATAAAATGTATTCACAGCTATAGTTTTTACTTATCAGGTTCTGAAAATTCCTGCATTTTTGTGTGCTTCCATTATTGGATTTTAAAAATGATCATTGTAACTTCTCGCAGCCATTTTGTTCATGTCGCATTTGCATCAATTCTAGTTTTCCAAACTTTTGATCAAATGATATTTGGTATGGGATTTCTTGAAACAAGGTGCATGCAGTAACAGTAACGGGCTTCACAAATGGTACGCAATCAGAAAAAAACACTGATCTAGTTGTTGAAACTGCAAAATTTGTGATCTATGTGAGTTAACCTTGCCTGCAAGTACATCTTCAAGTTGATTTCTACAATCGATTTATAGCAAAAGTAGCATCCCCCAATGTGTTAGCAAACTATGCATTGTTTACTGCTTTCATTGCCCACTTGGCAATGTTTCAGTCTTAGGCATTAAATGTTATTTATCATGCAACTGTAACTTATTTCTCATTGCAATGCAGTATAGTTTGCCACCAAGAAGCATTATCTTTGTACCAGTGTGAATTACTGCGGAATTAATGGTAAAATTCACTATATTCTACATGTTTTTTTGCTAGATGCCAAAAGAGATGCACCAATTCAATTGAAACCAACCCTGGCAAGATCCGCAAGGTCAGCTGCCAAGCGAAGAGAAGGGGGCATGGGGAGTATTTTGTCATCAAATCAAGAAGATCATGTAGGAAATGTATATTGCTTTGTACTTTTAAGCGATGAAATCACTTTTGTGGCAAACTCACCTGAGATAATTTTTATCTCCTGCCTGTAATATGCAGCTAATACTTGCCAGTGCAGATAAAAGAAGAACCACAGACGATGTCAAAGACATCTAATTTTATTGCTGATGTCTTATCGTAAAATATTAAAATACTGTTACATATATGCATAATTATGTCAAATTGATAACTTTTATTTGTTTAGGTTGAACTGCATAATGTGAAATGGTAAAGTTTGGTTGATGTTTCATTTCTTATGAGCACTAAGCCACATAAGACCTGTGTAAATCATAATTAAATTCCAGTAATAAGCAACACAAGATGGTCATGAACCTTGAAGTCGTAATTACTTCCGTGGGCAAAGTGCTTTTACAAGTTGTTTGATGCAGAGCACTACGAAAACCTACTTGTCTGACACTGAAAATATCTGACTTTGTAGCAATAAACTACTACATTTATTTGGTATAATCCAAGCTTTCAGCTGTGTCCATTGTGGTAAATTGTCACATGTCTGTTGTAGCGAACCAACATTTCCTGGTTTGCAGCTCATCGTTCATTCCAACAACGAGACACATTTCTGTGCTGGTAACGTCCAATAATTGTAGCATCTGTTCTATACAATCTATAGGTTCCTGCAAAGGTAAAGGATGCGTATGATCCGACAAGCATGAATCCCGTATCTGACTCGAACCATGATAAGGTGAAGCAATGGCTGAAGCCAGCAGAGGAAAACAGCTCCAGCATTCCTCAAAAAATGGAAGAATCACGCTTTGTATCAAAGAAACCACTGAAAAGTGGAACTGAATCGATCACTGCTAAGGTTCATTCAAAGCATACATCTGCGACTTTCTCCACTCCTTCACCATCTCTCAAATCAGAAGCTACGAGAGACTATGACTCAGATCTTAGCAGCATTGGCCAGAATAAAACAAGCATGAACAGCAGCCTTCCGTTAAAAGGTCCTCTAGCTGTGTCTGACAAGCCTGCGCAAGGCTTGCAAAGGAGCCTGCCATACGCATTGCCGTCAGAACACCCACCACCACTGAAAGAAGCTAACGATGTGAGTAATTGTAATAATTTACAGACTCTTTCCTGTGATGTGACGCAACCGAAGTTTCGCCCACCACCTTTCTGTCCCGTACATGAAATACCAGTCAACAACATCCTTTAACAGTTTGTCGTTTTCTGTATTGAAATTCTACGTTAACAATAATTTAACTTGTGTCATGTTTAAATTTGCTGGCCGATAAGTTTACGTTAAATTCCAAACATCCGTGCAGAAAATTTTGGTGAATGGTGCTTCGTCTTCTGCTGAAAGTGCTGCGAAAATCCAGCTGCAGCAGTACTTAAAAAAAACTTTAGTGGTACTAGTCTAAATGATCCGTTGTTAGTTGCATTGTGGTCACTGGTAGTAATTAGTATATCGCTATTTCTAAAAAGTAATATTAGGAAAAGAAACAGTCACATTTACTTCGGAGGGCAGCATATTTGCTCGATCGCTGAGAGCAGCAAAGCTTGCAGTATTCCCAGCAATTTCTCCAGATGATGATCCGTTTTGCCAAATACTTAGTACATATCTTAAAGTAGGACTCTCAAACACGCGGTCTGCGGCCCTATATGTGGCCCATAGTCATCTTTCACCTTTCTTGAAAATATTCGTCTGTTACTGTTGGTGATTGATTCCAGAAAAAGACCCACTATATTTCTATTAAATGCAAAGTGTCAATAGAGTTTGGGCATTCAGATGCATGATGTGCGTGGTGTGTATCTGTATTATTGCCCTTTCACATTTGCGCAACAGTTGCTTATTATTTCATCACCCCCCACTTATTTCAATCCCTGACTTGTGGCCCTGTGAACCTCTTCGTTTCAAATTGGTCCTTAGCCTTCCACGAGTTTAAGACCTGTGCCTTAAAGCCTGCAACCTGTAGTCTTTTATTCATGTAATTTCTTATAAAGAAACTTCACTTTCAATTGATGATGCGACAGAAGTAGGAGTTTCTCACCCAGTTAACGGAAACAAAACAAAGGCATTATGTGTGGTTTGTACAAAATATATTGTTCTATATCAGTTTATTCAATTTAATTTATGAAGATGCGTTCACAAAACTTAAGTTCAATCCGACGGAGTGCTCAAAATAAGAGGCAGAAGTTGCGAAGTCAGCCTCCTTCTGAATCGTCTGAAACTTTCCCAGCAACAGACAGAATGACCCCAATCAAGTGAGTTCGCATTGAATGTTTGTGATGGTGGTTACATAGAATATGCATCTGTCATTTTGCATGTACAATTAAAAGTTCTCTTTTGAATTAATTTACAAGTTTTCCTATTTGATGTACGTGTACACGTACAGTGTAGTACATTCCAAGGATTCGCTCGCAGATATGTAATTCCACGTTTCATCTTTTGTTTACCTGCGGGTTGACCCCTTGAAATTCAAAAGGACTAATTTTGCAATCCACAATGACGTTATGATTTTTTGTACAAAGGACAGTGAAATGGTCTTCTGAAAATGTACAACTACCGGTTTTGTGTGCATGTCTTCTCTATCAAAAAGCGTTGCTCTTGTGTGCTGTACATCGCTCATTTCTTGTGTTGGCTATTGTAGCAACAGACGAAATATCATTACGGTAATGTGTTTAGTTGCAAGTTTTGGCAAAAGGCTTTCAGTGGACATGGCTTGTTAAGAACGACAGATTTTCTACTCTGCGAATTTGTCACTGAAGTAATTTACCTACTCACTTATGTTTTGACTTGCAGCAGTTCATGCGTTTGTGGATGTAACTAGGGCAGACCAAGTGACTTGCCATCTCTACCAGGATTAGTTGCAGACCATGCTCAACAAAAAACTTGGGTGAAAATTTTGGGGGGGTGTTGGGGGTTTTTCACACCACTGCCGGTCAAATGGTCCAACAACGACTTCGCTTCAACCTAACTTGTGATTTCACATTTTATCTTTGAATTTCAGCAGCATTTCGTCGGTGCGTCTACTTGAGCTCCTTGAAAGATACTTCTTGTAGTTGTTAAATGTTTGTTTAGCTGAACTCGCATGTGTTTTGTCACTTTTAGTTTGTCCTCCTTCGATGCACGTAACATTGTGGGGGGGTTCTTTCAGGTATTTTCAAAGCTTTTGTAATTCTCAGGACTCAGGAGAAGAAACTTTCAAAATCATCTCGTAGTGCCACAGAAGACATGGCAGTTGGCAGATCGGAAGCACCTTCACTCAATTCACTTAAGTACAGTCCAAATGTTGGCGTAACATTTGACACGAGCAAGGTAAGCTACTCATGGGTGTATGCAAGTTAGTACTTAATATGCATCTTGGGCGATGTAGTCGGTGAGTTAACACCCCGGAGTGCCGCCAATCTTTGGTTCTGGCGAAACCAGTCACGTTGTGAAATGCGGTTGGCTGAGTTGTTGACCGTTAGCTCTGTTGTTGTTATTCTTCTGCCACCTGCATACCGGTGCAGCGATGGGGTGACTATGTTGTTGGACTCAGGCTGACTCAACTGTTTCCGTCGTTGGCGTTGGAATGAATTTGGCGAGTTCATCATTTGCGAATGACAGCAAGCTACCCTCCCCATCTCCTCCCCACTCACTAGGCAGTGGCACAGAGTCTTCCAGCAAGCTTAGCTTTTTGTCAAACCAGACAACAAGCGAAAGAAGGAAACCCTTCAAAGGTTTGTAGAAGCAGCCATGATAGTTATAAAACTAATTATTTGATTATCAGATCTTCTAAATCGTTGAAAAGGTAATTGAAAGCAATTGCTCGGATTAAGCTTTGAATTTACTTCAGTCAGTTACTACTTGGGGATTATCGTGCAACGAGCAACTGAATGCCGTGTTGCTGTTACTTAAATGCATGGTTTCTGTTTTTTTTCGTTGAGACATCTCAGTCATTTGTCAAAAAAGCATTATGATCAAATTGACTATACTTTTTTCGGTCGTTTCAAACAAAATTCGGTCAATGACTGAAAAAAATAGCATAGTTTCCAATTCGGGAGTTGCTGTCACTAAAACTTGACATCGGATGATATACAAATGTTTCTCATCAATGTACAGGTACTTCGTTGGGCATGGTATCCCCCACACACTCTGACAGTGGCAGTGGCGGCTTCAACATTCAGGGAAAAGGTGATTCTTACAATAATTCCTCATAATTTGTGCTAAATTTACGATGACTTGTGCAGTGCTGCTATCAGCTGTGTGTACAAACAAGTTGAGACCAGGAACCCGCTCCAGAGAGCGAAGTAGATCTTGACCAACGATTTACTTATAAATTGCAGTGTTGCACATTTGTTGCTAGAAACAGTAACTTTGAGAGCCGGCGTACGATATATTCGTACTTCGATGTCGGCCTAAAAAAGAGCAGTTTTCGGTTGCCTTACCAACGCCCTAGCTCCTCCGCCGATTGTGCTAGAGAGCTGTTCAAGGGCTCAAACGGATCGGCCAGTCTAGTAGATTGCACTCGAAGAAAATATTATTCGTTGAGGGGTGCGGATTTTTTGTGAGTGACATCATAAGTGAAGTACTTTTGGGGTCATTTTGGCTCATGTTGCCTCGCCTAGGGCCCAACCGCTAGGCCAAAGTGTTTTTGCTGAAGTTTT
>Ga0210059_1002509_pt1 | contig 28820 bp, 25 predicted proteins | sample Ectturendosymbi2_FD_188042 | JGI IMG/M metagenome (GOLD analysis project Ga0210059, IMG submission 188042) | Ecteinascidia turbinata endosymbiont from Florida, USA - Sample 2 (SPAdes) (version 2) | ecosystem: Host-associated > Tunicates > Ascidians > Unclassified | place: Key West, Florida...
CCACGAATGCATAGAAGGGCCTCGGTTAAGACACTTCGACATGGATGTTTTATGCAGAATTTTTCAACAATGTCTGGTTGCGATGTTCCAAATTGAAAAAATGATGGCTTGTTTTCCTGCACTTTTCCAAAAAAAGAGTGTTTTTGTAGTTTGAAGTGCCAAATATCATCAAAACAACACACTGTCTTGCGGAAATGTCGATTAAAGATCACTTAATAAAATTAACAATGTGGTGACAGGGGCCCAAAAACTTCGAGATGACCGGCCAGGGGGGGAGGCCGCCGCCCCTGCCCCCCCCGTCAGTTTCGCCACTGACCACAGGATCGTGCCCAAAGTGTGCATTTTAAGCCTCCCAAAGTGACTGTGGATTCGTTAACCTTAACACTTCGTAGGGCATCACTAATTTCTTCACGAATTCCTGGTACAAGTGCTGTGCATTTGAGTTTGGGCCTTATACCTGTATAAAACACAGGCACCTATCCAACACCCTCAACCTCAACATGCACACCCTTTCGCCTTGGGTTCATTCATTAACACACTTTTCCAGCTGAAGGCATAGCAGTATTTCCATTCAAGCCAGTAAAACTTTCCGGCTCAATGCCGGAGTAGAAGGGTTACCCGTCATAATCCAGTTCAACAGTGTTAGAACCATGACGGTTATTCGAACAGATGCCAACAACAGCCAAGGGTTATTGTTTGCCTTCCTCATCCAGATCGTCTTTTCCCTGTGAATGAGTTGATTTTTCATTTTCCAATTACGAGCTTTATGATAAGACACCAGTTTAGCCAGCCCAAAAATTTTGGGTGGTGCAAAAATTTGGGAGATGGGGAAAAATGTTTTATTTTAGGCGAATAACGCGATTTTATTTGGGAAACCGCTTCTCACAAAATGACTATATGTTCTAACAATTTTTGGGGGTATGGACCCCCATCCCCCTGGCTATGCCCATGTGACAAGATGGGCGTTTACGCGTGGCTTTAAAGTCACCTAGTGTGTAGAAGCAGTTCCCATTCGCCTCGCCTAGCGGACGCAACGTGGGGCCTCCACTTGTGTTTACGTGACAGGGAGACTGTCGCAAAATTTTCGAACCGATCCCTTTGCCAAAAACCCGAACGCGGTCTTTGGTCACGCGCCCGACAACTGATGGGTTTAATTTTGCGCATTTCATGGACGTAACTACCCAAATTACACCGTGAGACCCGCAGCAACTTTTGGGCTGTATGGAAAGCGCTGTTGTTGACACATTTGCGTAGGAGTGGCCTTGAATTTATTAACTTCAAGCGCAGTCATGCGGCAATCATTGCACTTGAAAACGAGGAGCAATGTACTACGCTTTGACTTTTTTAATGGGACAAGCTGTCAATTCTTTTGGTGCGTTTTCAGCCGCAAACTCCTGGTTTGAACTGGATTCCAGTTGCTGGCAAGCCAACAAGGTGTCCTGGCGAACCATCCGGCGCCTCCGCGGCAAAAGATCTCATGCTGCTGCATTCACAAGGAACAAATTAGTCTCTTGCTTATCAGTGAGAAGGACATCCTTGCAGATAAAAAGAGTATATCAAATATCCTTTAAACCCAGTTACTGTCCCACCATCGGACACACATGAGGTGCATTTTTTGGAGGACAATATAAACACTGCAGCCGAAACCTTCCTTGCTGCTGAATTACTGAATGCTGCGAGAGTATCCGACCTGAAATGCTCAAAGCCTCGAATCGAGGAGTTCCTTTGGCTTCCCCATAGTGTGGTGTTCTGGAAGGACACCGAAAGATTGACAAACTGGGGTGATCATCCTATACACAAGAAGGGAGACAGGAGTGAATGTATTAACCATCTGGGAATTTCCCTCCTTAGCCTTCCTAGAAAAGTGTATGCCAAGTGCCTTGAAGCCTTGAAGAAAGATGACGCGAAATAATTGAACCAAAACTGGAGGATAGCCAGTGCGGTTTTCGTCGCGACCACAGCACTACAGACTAAATTTTCATTCTCCAACAGATGTTCGAGAAATCTTGGGAGTATACCAAAGACGTCTGCACATATGTTTTGTCGACCTCAAGAAAGAATGCGAACGGCTTCCTCGTGAAACGCTTTGGGTGTTGACGGCCGCCTGTTACTGGCCGACGAGTCATTTTATTCCTCCTCAGAAGTTTTTTGTTCGTGTCGGGGGAGAATCGCAACCGTACACCGTGGTGTTGGGCTCCGGCATGTGTTTGTGCTTTCACCACTCCTCATCATAGTCTATTGTATTAGATAGACAGTCACTGCCGAGTCGACGAGGTAGTCACTGTTGGAAGCGTCAGGATCGACCGTTTGCTTTTTATGGGAATTTAGACCTGCTTGCATCTTCTGAACAAGGTATTTGTGGCGAGTTGACTGCGCCCCAATTACCGCTGAGTTCGTGAAAACAGCAGCAGAGTGAACATGGTCGAACGAGGAATCTCTATTGTTGTCAGCGGAGAGTCATTGGTTCGGCTCTCACTTAAGTTAGCTCAGGCTTGCGCAGCAAAGTGGCTGCAACATCTTCAACATGCATTTGATCGGTTTTCTGCTGCGTGCGTGCGACAAAGCGGGAATGAAAATTATCACTAAAAAGAACATGATGTTATCTCTCTCCAGAATCCCAAATGCTGTGTGCGCTACAAGTGAGCGACAATACACTGCAGTAGGTCCAGAAATTCAAGCACCTTGGGATGGTATTTACGAGTGATGGATGATGGAGCAAGGAGACTGATAGACGGATTGGCAAAGCAAACGCAGTTCTGCGTGAGTTTTTTCGCTTTGTCGGGACAAAACGGGAGCTTACAAACATCACAAGGCTGTCAATTTTCAAATCGGTTTGGGTTTGGATCCTCACCTATGATCATGAATTAGACATAAATATCTGAAAGAATACTATCCCAATTGCAAGCAGTAAAGATTGGATTTTTACGGAGTTCACGGTGTGACACTTCGCGAGAAAGTGCACATCTGTGAAATTCGTAAAGCCCTGATGAATTTCGAGCCACTTTTCCACCGAATAGAGAGACCCAACTATGTTGTTTCGGTCATGTGTCCAGAATAACCCACGAAAGATTGGCAAGGCAAATCTGCTGACTACACCTTAGGTAAAGCGGCCAAGGTGTCGCTCAAAGAAGACCAGGTTGAGTGACGACATCTCCGACCTTGCTTGGTCCCGTCTTGGTGCGCAGCCAACAGAACTATCTGAGATTGCTGTTGAGCGTGAGTTGTCTGTAGTCCTCGGGCTATTGCTCCCACGGCCCTACCCGGAGGAAAATCGTGTATGGAAATGAAGGAATGAATGAGTAGGAATGAATAAAATGATTGGAAAAAAATAATTACAATGATGGTGAAACAAAGTATACATTTCTCCTACTACGTAGGTATTCTCCGTTCTTCGCATTCAAAACCCAGTAAGTCTTTTTTACGTTATACTCAGTTTAATGCAAAACGATAAGTTTCGAAAAATATTATCTCTAAACTTTTTGCTGACAAATAGAAATTTTTGTAAACGCTGAAACAACGTGGCCTTCTACGTTATTCTACAATGAACGAATTTCGGCAAATGTAGAGGAAAATTCAAGACTGGAAAGCTTGTCTCTAGTTTTGGCAACTACGTGTTGAGTGTTTCTTCAGGGTAACTCTGAAACCTTCAGAATTTTGTCTAGTTTGTTAACTGTTACAAACGTCGTTTAAATACTGGGCTACGTTGGATAAGCGCATTGATTGTGAAGCGATACGTTGAAATGTTTTTTTCAGGAGACTATCATGTACAAGTGTCGCGTGGTTGTTACTGCAAGGACTGAAAATAACTTTGTGTCCGAACAGAAACCCTGTGTTTGCTGCCTACGGCTTCAAATTTGTTCTTGTAGCTCACTTAGGAAAGTATAAATTTATCGGTCGACAACACAAGAAGATGTTTCAATGCTCGGGGGCAAACGAATGCTGGTTAGCTTATTTGTAGAAAACTCTGGTTTTCAGTAATTTGTCTTAGTAGTAAAGCTGGTCATTCATAATTTCATGTTTGTTTACGCAAAACGTATTTCAAAACTTTAGACTGCCGATTTTTTTGGAAACCTTCCAAGATGGATATTTTGAACTTATCCATTTTATAAAAATTGGCCTTTTTCAAGGCTCAGGCCTGATTTTCAATCGCAATGTTGGATAATGATTACTCTGATCAAAACGTCGATAGCCTGGATAACTTTAGGCCAATTTCTCGCTTGCGCATGAAGAAGACGATTCATAGATTTTGAAAAAAAAGTCAAAGAAAGTTTCATTTTCTTTGCCATAGCACTAGGAGATGGTACTTGAACAATTACCTTAAAAAAACATTTGTAAATAAACAACTTGCACAACCAAACAGCATCCGATTGTGACGTTGATCAACTACTCAATGTTCGAAAGTAGCAACAAGTTTCGTGACTTTTCATTTGCCCTCAAAATGTAGCGCTCCTCATGACGGGATGGAGTAAAAACACAGGTAGGATCCTGAGTCGACTGATAACTGCAAATAATTCTTAGACTAAACGAAAACAGAATTCTATGAAATTTGTTTTTTTTTCAAACTTTCATCATCCCAGGATCTGAAAACTTCGCAAGAATGCATTGAACCTAAAATTGTTACTGTTGAAACGCGATTCAATATCGTCACAAAAGAGTACATGAACTGTTTAGTTTTGCACCAGACTTGCTAAAAGTTTTCTTCCATTCTTCTTCTCAGTCAATCATTTGTGAAACCATGCAGAAAGTGCTTTCAATATACCTCTTTTTTTTCCCCGCCATGGACTGTGTTCCATTTAATTTAATATATAACAAAACTGAGTACCGCATCCGATTTCGTGTTGATAGGGAAAGAGTGGGGTAACCTAGCGCTTGCTTTCTTCAGCATCTCCCGAGCATCTTTCGAATACGATTCCCGCCTTTTACGTGGTGCTTTGCAACAACCAGTAACTAAACTACTGCATAAGGTTTGACTCACATGTTGATTTTGTCTAAGGAGGGTGGCTGTTATAGTTTCAGGCAGGAATAAGAGCCTCATATAGCTGTAAACAGTGCGTAGTAGCATAAAGAGTTAGTCAAACATGGCGCTGCAGGCAAAGTCGATTTGATGGCGTGCATTTCTGTTCATTCACCAGGATCATAAGGACATCTTGAAAGTATCGAAGCATCCTGCTTTCATCGCTCCATTGTAGAACTAAAAGACAATTTGCGATGTTTGCACCGAGCGCTTGGATGAAGGGTTCGTTGAATAATGAGGTCCACTTCAATGTTTATAGTTTCATTCCTATGTATTTACAAGTGGACCATAACCGAAAGTGCTTGATGTATGGCGATTCGTTGTTAGAAGAGTGGTCATCCAACTCTGCGAAACTCCGTTCATTAACGCTATACTTTGCGACAGAGAACAACTCATCAGAAAACAATTTGGCACTTGCAGCGCAGTTTCAACCAGAATTAAAAGCAATAACAATTTCCCTCTGAATTAAGCGCATATGTTTGATTTGCGTAGGACATGCATCTTTCATTTTTTAAGATGTGTGCAAGTTTCACATTTTAACGAGATAAGTTGAAATATCTCCTTCACCACCAGTCTTCTGCGCAGGTGACGTTGCTTGCGCGTGACGCTTCGGGTATCCATATGGGTCTGATCAGACCAAAAATTAAATTACATTTTTCCAAAACATGTGACTTTCGTCTAAGTTCCACTAAAATCACTTTGACTTCCCTTCAACGAATTTTATTAATTTCCACTAAAACAGTGGTTCTTTAACCTTTTTTCTACCACACCTCCCTGAAGTAATTGTCCTTTGTTTCAAGACCCCCCCTTACTTTAAATAAATAAATTGGACGGAACACTTTCCCGTTCAAAAACTTTCCCGGGCTCGCGTCCCCTGGAAACTTATTGACGCTCCCCACGGGAGAAGTGCCTCCCCGCCCCCGGTTAAGAACCACTGCACTGAAACATCGTATGTGCGCAACTAAATATACACTTTATATTAATTGTGTATACAATATTCCGTACGACTTTTTTCGGTAGGTGATTTTCATTTCACTCTAAAAAATGTTATGCGCGTTTCTGTACCTGAATTGTCTTAATATCAATTCAAGATTTATCGTTAAGTCTCCACTGTTCAAATCAACAATCCGATGTTGCATGTGCAAATAAAACAAATTCCGCATAGCGGACCAATTCGACCCATAGGGGGCTGCACATCATATCACGTTGGGTCTTAAGAGGCTCCATGCTTGTATATATGGGCTTACACATGAACCTATTTGAAAAAGTATCATTGTACCATTCGATCTGTCTCCAAAAATTAGGAAAAACCATAAAGGAACAGATTTCTAACGTATTTCTAAGTGCATGGAATTGTAAGAATAGGGGACTGCGATGCCCTAACATTTCTGAGCGGGGATTACATATGTTTTGTAATGCCATTTCAATACCTGCACACCCACTGCAAATACGATGCTCCTCCTTGGCAATGCTACAGGATGTGGATTTAAGTGGAACGTTTCTCAAGATTTGGGTTGAATTCCATCGAAATAAAACAGGTAATGCGCTAGCCATCAATCACTTTTTCATAAAGATATCCAACCAAAACATTTGGCACTTGTCTGACACATTTTTCTTTATTTTTTTGACCAAATTGGAATAACGCCAGAAGATCCTCTGTGGATTGGGGCGTGGTGGCTTGGATACATAATATGCGGCTGTGTGATGCTTACAATTTCTTTAACACTCTTTTATCCCAAAAGTCAATGAAAGCTTCAAAACCAAAATCAGAAGAGGAAGCGACAGAAGTTTTTGAGGTTAGACACGGTCGAAAGTTTACTGGTTTTAACAAGGATGCGACATGTATGAAATTAATTTGCACGATTTGCAATTGACGTTTCGTCATTTTCTCCGAGAGTTTTTCTTATCTACGTAACAAATGCTAGTACAGAAAATGTCATTCTGAACAATTCTGCACAAACCATCACCTGACAAATATTCCTCAATCCGCTGTTTTGAAAGAGTTTTTTAGCTTTGAACAAATTATTTTTCGCTTTGTTGCACGCATTCTGACGCAAAATGCATCAAGGAATAACGAAGTTGTTTTTCAACATCTCGTCATCATAGACAAGTTGCTCATGAAGACCACCAATACAGCCGTTGCAGCATCAGGTGTTGGTGGCGATTAAATCCAACAGTTCTCACCATTTTCACGTCATATTGCTTTGCAGCTTAAAAGTACCTTGCTATTTGGAACAACTAGGGAGCCATTTTTGAGACCACAAGATGGTGTCGAAGCTCTATCACACGAAACAGTGAGTGTTTCCGCAATCATGAATGTTGATTTTTCTGTACGTGAACACTTCTCGTAGCATTTCTCGTTGTCATTGTACATCTTGGTTGAATTGCAATTTTGCCATTCAGGAATATAGCAATGAAAGCAAACGGTGGCTTTCAAACTTTTTCGTTTGTCGACACATTATAGCAACCCACTATAACCCAACGACCCCAATCTAAAACTCGAATAAAGCAAACAGCTGTACACATAAAACATATACTCACCACCATTCCCAAATTGATTCATGACTAGGCATACCATATTTTTGCGAATGAAAACAGCGACGCTTCAGAACAACGAGCCTTCTCAGATAAATTTGGTTGATATGATCATATCTTACTTGGAGTATGTGCCTTTTTTGGATTCCTATGGTTAAGACACCAAGAAAAATATAGCATTTTACTAAGAAACAAAATAACGTTCAAGCGTTTATAAATGTGCACATTCGCCCAATAATAATATTATGTAGTCAACAATACTTTCTTCCAGAATTCTTTGTTCGATTTTATTTTCTCGTAAAAAATCACAGCTGGAAAAATCAGTATTAATTGTACAGGTGATAAGGCCTTCACAATCTGCTCCAGCATTATGGTTCTGTTATCAGACCACTTGTTAATCATTATAGAAAAAATTCTCTCAACGGGAGCTGATGTACCAGGTGTAAGTTTATGCTGGCTGACTGAATGCCTAACCGGGACGTTCTGGTTGACTGACCGGGACACCGGGACAAAGCCGTTAAACCAGGACAGTCCCAGCTAAAACGGGACGTATGCTTATGTTATGCCTATTCATGACCCCTCTGGGGATTGCGCCCCAAGTTGAAAACCACTGAGATAGATCAAAAAGTGGAGTTGAAACCGATCAGAATGGGAATGATACTAATTCAGCAGTATTTGCCGATGCGTCCCAGCAGGGATAAGATTACAGGGAAGAAGCACGTCCAACATAGCTGATTCTATAACATCAAATTATTTCCTAAAACTTATTGTGATTTGCTTTCACAAAGTTACTGTAACTCGATTGATGGTGGTGAAACTCATGGAGACGATGGTCATTAAGAAGAAATGATGTTCAACAAGTAGTCTTTATGAAAACACGTGAATGTCCAAAGTTATTGTGATCTAAGTTAAAAATCCAAGATAGTTATCCTTTGGCACTTCTTTCTCTATTCCAGCTTACGACAATAACCTGTTGCGGAAGACAATGTTTGGAACGTTGCTTTTTTATCAACTTGTGGCAGTTTTCTCGGCCTCCATGTTTGAGTGGTGCGAAAGAATGAAGAAATTTGGATTGTGCTTATGAATTTGCGCAAAGAATTTGATGCGTTTGCAACGAAAATTATGTATGCAAATTCTATATGTCCTTCTTTAATGATTTGCGCAATGCGGAAAAAAGTACAAAATTAACATATCCAAACTTTTTGTCAGTTTTCGTGTTCTTGGTGTGTACCAGCTGTTGAACTTTTAACTACATGTGTCAAGCATCTCGCAGAACCTTCAACCATGCTTCAAAGTAATCAAAGCTTGTTTGGAAGCATTTTTACACACTACCTCTAAACATGTTCAACGTGGTGAAACGACAGCTGCATTTAGTGATTTTTAATCCTTGAATATGCTATGATTTTGTAATAATGAGTAAACCTTCTACATCATAAAGCGGTTTGTGCTCAAACGCTCGCGTTGTGTTTATTAAGCTTCATCATTTCTTTGTCACAGTTGCAACGTCGGTAATGAGACAAACCAGTTCCGTGAAAGACCAAAACAAGAAGAAAATGAAAACCCAAAAGTACGATTCAGTCTTAGTGCATATAATCGTTTCAGTGAACTGTATGTTTGCTTGTTGCTGCTCTGGTAAGTGTCTGCTCAGCAGGTTGCAATTACAACTGCAACGAATCGTAACTTTTTGCTTAGAAGTTTTTTTGAAGCCTATTGAAAATCTCTGCCTGGCGATTCAGCTGCCAAACGAAATTGATGCTAGTTTTAATAGATTTGGCACCTGAGGTGAAGATTGGCACCTGTGTTTTCTGAAAGAACAAACGTCCTGAAAAACGGCAAGCTGAAAAATGTAAATAGATTTCCCGGAAAATGTCATATAAGCAGGGTACACGTCATTAAGTTTTGCAAGTCTTTGCAGTAATTTCATGGATCTAACCCACATTTTTCGAAAGCATGTCCACATTTGCCAATGTTGTTCAGATCAGTAATTAATTCATTCTTAGCCAAATGTTGGTGTAAGCGTTTTGCATTCCTGAAGGGTTTTATCTTGAGGTCTATTTCATGTCCTGTTGAGGGACTATAGAAAGAACCTTTAGCAAGGTTTAAATATTCATCAACTCATGTTCCTTGATAAACGTATTTGGGAATCAAACCCCTTTCCTGTGGAAATCAACCCCCTTACGTGTGGCATGTTTTACATTCTTTACTCATGTAGCTTGAATGATGCCCTTAAAATCAGTTGTAAAATCATTTCCATCTAGAAAGCATTAGTTCACGGAATTCCGGTCTGGTTTGCCAGAAAACTGTTGAGATTCTAGAAATTCGATGATGCTTATTTGCGTATCTGTGCTCTTGTACAAATAGAAATATCTCAAACTTATTTCTTCCAGCTAATTGCCCATCTCATCACCTCAGTTGTTAGTGGAAATGTGCACATGTTTGGTCAGTGAGCCGTTGCTTCACTGCGACGCTTTACAAGCCGCACATAGTGATTGCCTGCCGCAATAACATCGTAGTAGCGACAAGAATATAACCGTCAAATTGCGCATACCTGTAAGAGCTGTCGTGTTGCCGCTTGCTGAGATGCCACTGTGCGCATCGTTGGTCAAGCGAGTGCAGATGTATGCTTACCAGGGACAAAGACTGAACTTACAGCTCACGATAGAGACAAAATCTATGTGCAACACAGTGAGCTTGCGAAATTCAAAATCTGGCTGTTGACAGTGGCGTTGTTCAGAGTGGGAAACAGCACTGAAAGTTGGAAGTCCTAACGTTAGCAGTAGAAAGTTGAAGCTAATGATACTAAAATAAACAATTGTGTTTGCTTCCTGAAAGCATTCAAAGTCTGTTTCTATCTTCTACCTTCTAAAATTCTATAGGTTTCTGCCACTTTTTGTCATTACTAACCGCAATGAAGATTTCATTTGTTTCCGTGACGTGATTTGTATTTTTATTTTTTCATATATTTCGACGCATTGTTGGCACATAATTTCAGCACATAATTGTAAAAATGAAAATCGTATCTTGCAGCGTCTTTGTAGAAGTGAAAACTTATTTATTTGACTGAAATTGGCGAGTGAGGTGACTATTCACGGCACGCCTAGTGATTTGATACTCAAAAGAACTTATATCGAATTGACCCGTATAGCTATATAAATCTGCCTTGACAAGTTCGATTCGCCTTGTGGTAACGAAGTCCCTTTGCTGAATGAAAATTACGCATGTTTAAATTTGTGGATGACCTCTGTTGTGTGCTTTCTGCTTAGTCATAATTGAGGTCTGTGGATTACGGACGAAGTTTGAGGCTACCTGGTTAAAACTCTGATCATTCTCATCAGATACGGAAGGGTCGTATTAATAGTGCTGCATAAACCAATGAAAGACCGCATATCCAGTTAGTTTTCAGAAACGTGATCTCCAGAGGATTTCGTCTGTAAAAAGTGAAGTCCATAGAATCGCTGTGTCACCGGACTGGTGTGGTCAGGGATTTTAATTGGGGTTTTATACTTAGTTTGTAATTGGCAAGTGTTTTTGTATAGGTTGAGACTGATTTTAATGCCGACGTCATGTTCAGCAACAAAAATAGGAATTTACCCTGAGCAGGCCACAGCAGCGCAGGAAAGCTGCGCTTCCCCTTCCTTTTGTAAGGCTCTATTTATTACTCTTCATTTGACTGTAGCACTGCAGTGCAATTAATAGTGATTATTCAAAGAAGTATTTTGTCTGTTTATTGCAAATTGCAATTATTTACTGAATTTGACTTATAAATAATTAATAGATTTAATAGCCTCCTTGTTGCCATATTTCAGTAACTTAACATTATCAAATGCAAAACTTTACCACTGTAGCCTGTAGTGGGCCAGTAGCACCATTCTTGAGTGGGCCGCACTTAACTGAAGACAGGGTTAAGGCAGTGTCTTGAATTACTTACCGTGCTTGACGCACATGGAGGATACTCCAATAACTCTGCTTTTTGAATACAAGTCAGATAGTAAAAAACTCCACACAAAAAACGATGTTTGGCACGTGCAGTCATTAACGTTTTGGCATAAGTCTTAAACTGGCACACTGTTTGCAAAAGGTTGCCGATCCCTGCAAGGCAATCGACGCCCGTAAGATTATGTTCGAACAGCTTCGCATCATTAGTTGCACAGAGTAAAAAAAGTTGACCGTGTCGGTTCGTTTTCGCTCATCCAGCGGGTTAAGCGAAGTGGCATTCGTGTTTAGAAAGGTCTGTTTACAACGACGAACATCGGCGCCAGGAAACAAAGGTGGGAAGCGTTGCGAGGACGCGCAGATCATCAATGTTTTCTGATCAGCTTTACGCAAGAGTATAACCGTCTATCTATGCACTCTAGTGTTGGAATGAGAAAACGTTTGCATAACCGGTTGGTCAACATCGAAGAAATCATGGATTTTGTAGTAGAAAGTATTAGAAGTTTAAAAAAAAGCGAGGTTCGCGTTACTTAGACTGCTGATTAATTATATCCATAATCTCAAAACTGCAATTGTTATTGGTTTCCAGAACAAAATAAGCTGATTTGTCGTGGTTCAGCTTTGTAATTGCAGTGAAGGTGTGAGCACCAGTCAACAGCATTGAAAGAGTTTAATTTCTTTCCGACAAATGTCCTCTGTCGTTAAGAACTTCGCCACTTTTTTAAAATAAAGAAAATTACATTGCCACTTGACAAACAGTTGCTTGAAAAAGTACGTTTTCACGCGGAATCGACCTAATCTTGCATAAAATTGACGGGTAAGAGATGCGTTTGTTGTGAAATACATCATCTTTCAAAAATATCATTTGCAGAAATTGTATAAAAAAGTATAATAATACAGAAAAAAAGGCCTCTCCTTTTAAATTGCGTTTGTGCTGAACAGCTAACTCCTCACAAAGGTTTTGGCAATGTGGAAGAACAAAATTGCGAGCAAAAGTTTTTTTTACTATTGGCATGACTAAATTTTCTCATTTATAGTAAACCCATAATGAGAACATTAACAAATTTCTTCACGGAAGATTATTAAAGAACACGTAAGGAGGTGTGCCAATGTTTTAAAAGTCCTAACTTATAAAAGGATTTGTTTACGAAGTTTTCTGAAAATGCCCTTTCTATTGCTGGGAATGTGCACCACCAAAAGGAAGTTTGGTTTAGTAAACGATTTCGATCCTGTAGCTATAAAAATCGTCCCAATTATTCCCTAATGTTTAAATTCAAATAGATTAACATTTGTTTGGAATTGCTTTTTATTTATTCGGGTTCATGTTATTAATTTTGGTTTGAACTAAACCTATAAACCTGTCGTTGTACGTCAGCGGAGAACGATGCATCGGGAGTCACAGTATTTTGAGCTTCACATCAAAATTAAAGGAATTACGAAAATGAACTACTTTTGTCAACTGAACAGAAGAATGCTCATGAATGTTGCTGCTGCAAACTCAAACATTTTAGTTGTCCTACAAGTATTTAAAAACGGGATACGTTTAGGAAAGAAAACCCTCATGCTGCTGTTATACGATTTTGTTGTATTAAACGGAGCTAAGGAACGGCTCTATCTGTTCAATTTGTGCCAGTTGTAGCACGATATTACATTGCACACGCAATTGGTATGTTATTGAGTGAAGACACTTTAAAAAGGCATGTCTTATAAAGAGTTTACAGTGCGTCAAAACGTTGAATTTGCAGTTTCTCAAAACCCACAACTTTACGATATATATCACCATATCACCCTTGCTCTCTTCGCGTTCGATTGCAACTGTTAAAGTTGCAGCCGACCTGCACCCAACAAATCACTATGGAAACAATTTGGATCGGCATTAGCTCCTATATGTATTCTTTTACAAAGCGTTAGGCTTTTCAAGGTTTACTCTAACACAGGCTTGCACAACTCAGGAAGCTGAAAGGGACAAACAGATCAATATAAATTTGCCACGGGCCGCAAAAGTCTACTTCATTTCGTTGTAGAGATTTCGTTGGAAGAAATTCTTGAACGACAATTAATTATTATCCGATGTCTGGATTTTGAACCATCTTCTGCGATCGAGAAAGTTCTCGAAAGCCATATGCCGCCCGCGGGCCTTATGTTGTGCAGGCTTGTTGACAAACGCCAACAGCAACTTTTACAGTACAAGTGGTCTAACACAATCAGCCAATAGTCAATATTCATTCTTCTTATTCAGGTTTTTTGAAATCATTTTTGGGCGCACTTCTGCCGATACGAAAACATCGACCACCATGAAATACTTCAATAGCATCATATTTTTTCTGGTATGCTTCAGCGGGATCTTGTTCTTGGAGGTATGTTTAGAATTATCACTTCTTTTATGAGAATTATGACTTTGTACTGTATGATTACATATAATTTGCGTCTTTGCTAAAGTATTTTTTGGTATGTCGAAAACGTCTTGCCAAAATATGTCAACGAACTCATGACGTTGGTTAAGGTCATGACGGTTTGCGTTTGATAAACACAAACAGCGCATGAAAGAAATCGTTTCAATCATTTGAACATGCGAACAAACTGGATGAAGATTTTCAACCAAGAGCATGCATTGCTGAATTGTGAGCAACATAGGCAAAATTTGATGGTTTCATAGGTGATGGGTCGGTTCTTGGAAATGTGACGATATTGTGAAGCATCTTTTGTTGCTGCCGCGTCAGCGATACGATATAAGCTGCGTCGGTAAATGCGTCATAATAATCATCATCACAACATCAAAGATTGAAATGAATGGTTCGCAGCCGATACGATAGTGTCGATTGTCAAGAACACGCTGTTCTGCGACGTTCAAACTTCAACAGCAGTTTTTTTTGTGCTTATTTGTGCAACGTTTAGTGGTCACGTGAGTGTAAAATTGTTGCTGGCGCGTCCCTTTCATCGACAAACTTGCTTTTTTACAAAGGTGCCGAGAAACACAATGGTTGTGCTTTAAACAGTCTTGCCAACACCTCGGATCAGTTTACTAACATAATATTAGACTTGGTCCAATGAATGCGCCTTTTAATTGATTTTCTGAAATTCCTGACAGTGTTAAATCGCTTCAATTGTTTACCAGGATTTTTCTATCACTGACAAAACATTGGATTGGTTCAACGGCTCTAGATTGCATTCCAGTTATCCCGTTTTGTTACCCATTGCAATAATAACAAAATCGACAAAACTGACCTTGGACAGGATTGACAAGTAGATAAACAAATGAGAAGTAATGTCCTTTTTCGAGTTATGCCAAACAAAAATACATCCAGACAAAAATATATCAGATTCTGTTTTCACTGGTAAAAAACAAAGTGTATTTTATGATAAAGTAAAAATTTTGGTCATAACCTACTATGTCGCAACCCTACCTGCATAATGTTGCAAACCTTATTTGCATGTGAGAAAGAAGTTACAAATCGTCATCAGCAAAGTGGTGACCTCTTCGTCAAGAGCAGCATGTTTTTGACCAAACATTCATTCATAGTTATGCGACGCAGTGTGTTGCAGCAAGTAACAATACTCGGATCTAAACTTTGTTTTTAATGCGACTTTTACTACCCACGACGTTTGAAAACACGCGAAAAGTTCCACACGAAGCAGCGCGACCCTCGTCGCCGAAGCTGCTACACACGATGCAGTGGTACAACCATCGTTCCCAGCCAGAAACATTCACGCCTATGACAGGCAAAAAAACTAAATTACTTTGTCGTCGCATGGTTAAACGGAAGTCCTCACGCTTCCAAACGAAGTCATTCACTCCCTGACTGTGCGCCACAGACGACCAGAACACAAACGAAGGATAGCAATCAAGCCAAGCGTCATGTGCTTAGGGCTGAAACAAGAGCCACACTTAGGCGCGAACAAATCGGAGTAATTTGAAATGAAAAGGAAGACCAGCCCGTGGCCTAGAGGTAAGTGCGTCCGCTTCGGTGCTGGTAGGTCGAGAGTTCGCTGGGTCTTACCAAGACCTTGTAAATTGGTACTGCGCCCTTCTCACCAGGCGCACGGTGTGCGGAAGAGCTGCAGGGAACTCACGCCTAACATAAAAACAAGCCGAGTAAAAATGAAACCAGACATTGTACAAACTCAGCCGTGGTGCTACAAGACCATTGTAGTTATAAAGCGCAGACAACAAACCACCATATCAAACAAACAATCAAACAAAATGAAAGGGAAACTTGCCATAACACAGTGACTTTGCAGAAGAGACCTGTGCGAACTTTACCAAGTTCACAGTAACACAAAGTTTAGGAAAAAACAATGTAAAAATGATGGCTTTTGCCTGGAAGTCAATGAGTGGCTAAAAATGCCAACAGTGAAAGCATATCAAAAACTGAATCTGAACAACTGTGAACGTTTTTCTGTTCCAAAGATCAAGCTTTGTTTCGTGTGCATTGCCGCATGCAACGTCACGCCTCATTAGCTCGTGTGCTTCTGTGTGTAGCTTGCAGTCAACCGTGACCTTCCTCTTTCTGTTCAAGTGGTGCGTTGATTTGGTTAAAAGGAGCATTTTAGCAAGGTCTTTGCTTCTGTTACAAATTTCAACTGAGGGTCTACTACATTATAAAAAACGAGATAAAAACTGGAGAAAACTGTTCGGTCCAATATAAAAAATTTTCCTTGTTGCTTAGGATGCCCAGAGAATACGATACAAATACAATTTGGGGACAGAAAAACTTTTTCAACACATTTTTGAAATATACTGCTACAAAACGTTGGCCTTTTTTAAACTCGTGACCATCAGACGAACACTTTTCAGGAGTGTGGGTCGTATATTGCAAGGAGTTCGAAAGTGAACTCTTTGGGTCGAAGGTTTCAAGTATCGTGCATGTCGATGCTTGGCTGCAGGTTAGAAAAAATCTCGGTAGATAAACATTACTTCCACAAGTTCACTCTTCAAAAAGCAGGAACTATGCTGTCAGGAGGTGGTGATTGAATATTGACTACGCCAAAAACTGGATTGAAAGCAGAGTTGACCACACCGGCTCAAGATCAGTGTAACAGAGTCTGTTTTTCTTCTCGCAAAAGATGTGCCTTATTTTTGGTAATGTGTATTTGATAATTTTGCTTGTCAATTTAAAGCAAACAGTGCGCACATTTTTGATTTTTTGTTGGTTGCTACAATAAGCTGTTGCTTTGTTAAGATCCAGTTAAAATCTTTCGCCACCGTAAATCTGGTTTGAAATTGCTTTGAGAGAACTCTGTTATGGCTCCGGGGTTGATGCACCACACGAGACCACTTCTTTGCAAGAATTGTTACGCTTTGATTCACACTGCCAAATACCTCTGTAACAATGTCTCCGCGATGCCATGGTCATAAAAATGGACCAAAGCATTGCGTTTAGAATATTTTATTGCACAGCTTTAAAACAATTCTTAGGTAGATCTTTTCCACTGCGAAATCAATCTCGGTTTTGCGAAATCAAAAATTTTCAAGCGTGGTAAACACCTTTTTATTTTACATGCTTTTGTAAGTTCCACTTAGGTGAGCAGTTTTCACGTGGTCAAAAACATTTGAAGCGGTTAAAATTTCTTTCGACAGCCCAGGTGCAGTGAATCGTGACGACTTGCGTGACAAAAATCTACTGTAGTTATATAAGCGACTGCAGGAATCAGCCCAAGTAATCGTGCAGCTTGAAAGCGCTAAAGACACAAACGTGTTTTTCCTGGGAACATGACTCAACGAATTTCTTTTCAGAAGAACAGTTCATCTGTAAGTATCAATATCATCTCCCCTCGCAACGAAGGGGGCATTTCTGGGTTCTGACATTTTTTACAAAGTTCGTAGTGAGTAAACACTTTCTCTGACCAGCAGGTGATGATCTATTTATGAAGCGATTTTACCTCCCTCGTGCTCAACAGCATCACGTTACAGGTAGCGACTGGTGCTATGGGCAGGGGGGCTCTGACCACCATCGAGCGACAGTTCCACGTCGACACGAAGCGCGCCGCATCGCTAAGCGTTGCATACCAAACGTGCAACCTCGGTTTCATCCTGGTTTTCAGCTACTTGGGAAAAAAATACAACAGGCGAGTTAAGTGTAGTTAAAAAAGCTCTAATGCTATCAACGTACGGTTTACCAAATACAGTGAAAATGCAAGTTTTGAAAAGTCTGTTTGCATATGTTAGTGACAGTCGGCAACAACCGAAAGCCATCAAGACATTGGAAAAGTACTTTGTAAATAGTGGTTAGAAAACTACTCATAATGGAAACTATTCATAAAAGAGCGGAAAATTAAAACTATGACATTACTACCTCACGTGTATAAGTAATTAGGTTTCGTAGTCTATTATTTAATTTCCCCATAAGTTTCACTGATATGGAAATTATAACTTTTTACTTTTCTTGCTTGACCTTTTCTTGACCTTAAAAAACGTCGTACTACGTACGATCTTACATAGATACTTGTTTGTTTCAATGCTTTTACTTTGAAAGTAATTGGAACGCTTTTGATCTGACTGTAGAAAATGTGAATTTAAAAAAAAATGGAAGACAAAAGGTAAGTGTTTTGAGGAACACATTTAACAAGATAAGACGTATTTCAAGTTTTTTATCCGTTTAAGAGAATTGAAAATAATCGTGACCTTTGTTTAAGTATTTGGTTTGCTGTTAATTGAAACAAACCACTGTAGATGTTTTCATTTACTCAGTCGTTACTCAAAAGGAATTGCGGTCATACTGCTAATGAATTGGCGTTTGTGATTTCACCCTTTAAACCTTCTTCACAGACCACGTTTAATTGGATTCGGTTCCATAATTGTTGCAATTGGTTTTCTTCTGGCTGGTATGCCCCACTTTCTCATGAAAGATTATAATTACAAGCAAGTAACCGTAGAAGAAAACGTAACGAAAGACGACAACATGCTTTGCAGGTATAGACTTCAGTACTGGAAAATAAGTACGTTGAACTGTCTATGAGCAAAACGTGTTACGCAAATTAGGTTGTACCCATAGGAAAACCGTTTGTGGACAGTTTACGAAAGTAAGTTGCTTTTATGAGCATTTAGCCCTGACCTTGTTACCTACGCGTTTTTGAAGCTCAACCAATGCATTTATAGCTGCCGCCGTTTCTCCCTTTCTTTACTGCGAATTATGCAATGCTTTCTTAATTTAGCCGTCACAATGGTGCGAGGTAAGTACTTTAATTTTTAAATTGAAAAATGGACTGAGTGGTTATGACTTTGTTTCCCTTCGAATATTGAGCAACTATCAGCCACATTGCCCGCTGAGCACCACAGAAAAATCTAATATCAAGTGAGCTGTTACATTCCTATTTTAATGTGACTACCTGACGCATCAATAGCATTACCACCTTGAAGCATATCCGCCATACGTTTTGAAACTTAGGTAGAGTTAAGAAAATCTGGATCGAAACGAAGTTCAAAGGGGAAAAAACTGAATCGCAAATCTATGTTCTAATGGAAGTAGGAATGCAAAAAACGTAGTAATATACGATTTGCCACTGAATTTCACTGCACCAGCATGGACTCCATAATTTAGTTCCATTCAAGTTTTGTAGTGTGACAATTGAGACATCCGCTCCTCAAAAAACAAGGAAATTATTTTCAATTCAAGCTTTTTTCAGGATGCAAAAGACTTTATGTTTTGTTATCGATACATTGATACCAGTTTATCAAAAACAGCAAGTTACATGTGGTTATTTTTCTGGCTCCACCGCTCTTCGAATGAAAGTTTATGAGGGGGCATCTATTGAGGGGACAAAAACTATTAATGAACTGCCACGTCAGCATATTCACTGTCACAATTTTTGTTATATCGATGTCGCTCTTAAGGCCCTCTTGTTAAACATATGAAATGAAAAGCCAAATTTGAGCTCTTTATGTTCGTTTCAGCAACAGAATGAGCTTTTTTCTGCAGTATGCTCCCTTTATTCCCCCTGCATTTACACTGTTACTAGAATTACAACTGCTGGGGCGGGCGAAGGGCAAACACCACAGTGCCGTGTTGAAGGCGTCGCAAACCAAACGGGTGATCAGCCAAGCGTAACGAACATATTCTGGATGGTTCTCCTGTCTTACGTTCTTGCCGGATTGGGATCATCTGCTTTGTTCCCTTTGGGATATTCTTACATCGATGACCATTCGGCCAAACACAAAAGCGCGATGTATATAGGCGAGTGATTTCTGACTTTTTTGTTTCAGTTACAGAATGCTGATTTTTTCAAATTCAATTCTTTTCCACCTGGTGTCCCAAAAGGTGAATTAGTAATTTCCTGAATCGACGACCACCCTTACATCCAGTAAGAACAATGAGTAACAACATTTTGGTATTTCTTAAACCAAGCAATTTGTGGTTCTGGGATCCAGAAAAAATGTGATGAGTTGCGTTACCCACAAGAAGAAAAAAGTTGCGAATGATTGCCGAAACTTTTCAAAATTGATAATGAAATTTCCTGCTGATACATTTGTGAAAACTACTGAATAAGGAAATGTGTGACTAGACGAAAAAGTTTACAAGGTATAAAAGTAACCGAGACATGTTTTCAAAAAAACATTTTCAGGATTTGCAAGAATGAAATTTTGTTAGCATCAGCACAATAGGATTAAATAACGTGTCTTTCCTTTCTACGCAGCTGTGACTAACACCATGATGTTGGTTGGCAATGCTGCTGGGTATGCCGTAAGTGGAGGTACGCTCAAAATGTGGGTCGATTTTGAGAGAGTGGAGGCAGGTAATCGATGTTTAATTCCAAATTATTTGTATTTTTCTCTAAATTTCTTCACTCAAAACATATCTTTTATTTCTCCTATCATTTCAGACGAAATTGAAATTGGCCCCGAGGACCCCAGGTGGATCGGAGCTTGGTGGTTCGGATACGTGACTTGTGGGTCCTTGATGCTAGCCATCTCATTGACTCTCTTCTTTTTTCCAAAGACGATGAAAACTCCTGAGCAAGCGACGACAATTACCCCAGAAGAATCGTCAGCCCTCAACGCAATAGAAAAAGTGCGTGTTACTTAAAAAAGTCGCAGACCTTTTGAGCAATACAATTGCGACATTTCGCTGAAACAATCTCTGACACATCCGGACAGCTTCGTGCTGCTTTCGTGTTAATTTATTTAACGACAATTGGGCGGCAGGCCGAAGCCTGTATGGTGATTTTTGTCAGGACGTCCGTGAATCAAACACCCAACCTTCCAATTGAGAGGGGGACACTCTACCACTGAGCTAATTCGTGTTGCTTCCACCGACTGACAAAAATTCAGGTAGTTCATTATCAGTAGATCTTGATATTTTAAAGCTATTCTCTTAGCGTCTGGCATCACAACCTTTTTCCTGGGTATCTGGTTGCAAAAGACACTTGTTTCGCAGTGTTTGAATTACTAGATTTATGGGTAGAAATGTATTGCTATGATTCTGCTCTTGAGGTGTTGAGGTGCAACTTGAGTAACACAAATGCACGAATAAACTTGAAGTTGAACCCATCGAAAGCTGACTCCTGTAACAACAGAGAATGTTGCTTGAGTCGATTTCCTACTGCTTTGCTGATAACTTGTTTTCGCTGCTCAGTGAATATTAAATTACCCTCGTTTCCGCGTCACGCAATATAAAGTTTTGCTGATGTCTGAAAGCAAACAAACCATTAAAAACTTTTGGCTGTTTTCTGAAAAGTTTATCAAAATTGATTTTTGCATTTTTATTTCAAGCTTGTGTTGCAATTAATTATTTTTTCAATTGTGTATGCTGTAGAGAGCAAACTCACCACTTGGTTGCTAGCACGAAATAAAATCAGCGAATGCTCACTGTAAATGCAATAACTATTTTCCATTTCAGGACAAGGAAGAAAACGGCCTGAAACAGAATGAAATGTCTGATATCAGCATTGGCAGCAAAGTGGGCGGATTTAGTGGTACGAGTGAGGCAACTGACAAACTATGGATTGGTTCATGCCTTTTAGAAAATTTTTTGATGAAAACTAAAACTTTTTTAAATGCAACGTTAGAATTTGTGAGTATCTCGTGGTAAAGGCATGTAAAAACCACCACAAAGAATGACGGAAAAATAAAAGTAGTGGCTGAGCTACAATTATTGATTGTTTTTATTGTTGGCTTCAAATGAGGAAACCATGTTTTCCACTGATTTTTCAGTGAGCAATAAAAATCATCTCTAAACACACTATTTTGGAAACAGATACGATGAAGCCTTTTAATGAGCAGAATGCGGCTTTATGTTTTGAAAACAAGGTTTAATTAATTTTGAAAAAATCTTGTGTGAACAGGAGTTTTGACAACTTGTAAGAACCTCTTTCTCTGTCCGGTATACGTCTTCACCATGCTCACAAGTGTCTTTGCTGCTTCAAGTCAAGTTTCAATCATTCTCTTTAGCCCAAAGTACCTTGAGGTCAACTTTGGAGTCAGTGCATCCAACGCCAATTATCTTCTTGGTAAGTTAAGCATATTGTCCATAACTTTCCATTAAAATATAGAAGATAAGGATTGTTCCTTTGAAAAGCATTATTACAATTATTGCAAGCAAGACTTGCATCTTTTGAGCAATATTTTAATTTTTTCTATTTCGTTTACGTTTTGTGTCTCCCAGCGTTTGCGAAGACATTGCAGCTTTATCCTCAATAAGTGGTGTTTTGATAGCATCAGCTTCCGATAATTACTCTTCCAAGTATATTGTTAAATATTAACTAGCTCCACGTTCAGAGAAAAATACAAAATACCAAACTAAATTCAGCCCTAAAATTTTAATGCTGAATTTTCCCTCTTACTTTCAATTATAGAAATAGACGTTTTTTTTCTCTACCATTTGGTTTCAGTTAAACGTTTGTTAGAAACTATTGTTGTGGTTGTATTTAATGTGATCTTTTGCTAAAGTAATAAATAGATGATCAGTCGAACATTTTTAGATTGTGCAAATAAATCGTACAAAACTTGCTTGTTGTTACAATTTTTCATCTAACCATTAAAAATTTTATAATGCTAAACTCTTCTGATGAGATCCAAGCATTCGAAAACAACACGTTTTTACAAACCAACCATAAAGCACTTGTTTATCTTCAATTTGATATGTTGAAAATTGATACATCAATTTTGGTCTGATGCAGAGGATATGTAGCGCTTCATTGTGACTACAATGGAGAAACTCTGCTTACGATATAGAAATGCAATATAATTCACAAATATAGCCCAAAATCCTTCTGGCATTTTGGATTAATCACCATCACTTTTTAACCGAAGCAGTCTCTTAGGAGAGTATCTGTTTGGAGTGAAAACCCAGGCAATGCATGCTCCTCAGTCCTCAGGTTCATCTAGCGAAGAGCTTTTTCCTCTTTGTGAGTTTAACAATTGTTCCTAATAATTTGTGCAGTTTGGTAAAACAAACCAGAGTTTCTAATATCGAAATATTTCTTTAGGGCTCACGTATACTTTTGTTCATGAGGGTCACCGTTTCTTTTCAGGCCTCGCTGTTCTCCCGTGCAGCGTGATTGGAACTTTGACGAGCGGTTACATCATGAAGAGGTGGAAACTGGAAAGAAAAGGAGCTTTGCGGCTTGTTTTTCTTGGCATGTCTTCCTCTGCTATGTGTGGACTCGCTTTGTTTTGCCTCGGATGCAACAGCATTGACATCAGTGGCGTAACTATTCCATATTCAAATCAAACGCTGGCGAGGTTACTTTGTCTTTTCATTTTAATTGTATAAAACATGTGTTTTAAACTGCAGATTGGATTTCAAAGTCTGCAAAACATTGGCTGGCGTCCTTGAAATATTAAGATGGTTTGCATCAAAGAGACGCAACGACAGTTTGCGCTATCAGAAAAAATTACAGAAAAATTTTCCATTTGACCTTGGGAATATATCCGAATACCTGTAGACGATATTGTCGTGCTAGCTGTCACAGATTACCTGAAAGCTGATATGTTGTACGAAACCAACGTGTGTAGCTGCTATGCAATCATTTCAAATAGTTGTTTGGGCATTAGCAACTGAGCTCAGGTCTACTCTTGCAATTAGTGTCTTGCCCGGATGTTCGAGAATGCAATCAGTTCAACCCGGTTCGTCGTGCTTGTCTGCGTCGCTTTTTGGCCGTGAATCCACCAGAAAGTTTGCTAGTTGAAAGTATTGTGCACTTCTGCAGTGCAGCATTCTTGATTTTGTTGCGTTTACAGTGACGCTTCTTTGCCAATCTCAGCGCCTTGCAACGATCAGTGCGGTTGCAAGGCCGGAAGTTTTTCTCCGGTTTGCGGAGCTGATGGCGTGACGTACTTGTCACCTTGTCACGCTGGTTGCTTAGAAACTACTGAAAAGGTCAATCAGACTTTGGAAGAACCTGAAGTAAGAAACTTATGAGCTTTGAAATATTAGCATTGTTCTAATTTTCGTGCTCAAATGTGGAGAGTATATTACAAAGTTCGTTTTTTTGTGATTACGCCATAAAAACGTCTGTAGGCAATTCTTCTCTCGAACTATTTGTATCATTTAGTAAATCGTGAATTGAATGAATGGACATAGAGAATAAAACAGGAACAAATCTGAAGTACATTTTTAAGTTCTTGACTCTGGATGCATTTCTTGTTGTCTTCTCTTATCAGATGAAATCTCTTGAAACAGAGCTGCTTTCCGTTCTTAAGTGAAACAGCGCAATAGCAATGTTAATCCTGCAGATTTGAGTACATTTGAAAGTTTTTATCATTGTAATTATTTTCCATCAAATTAGATTGAAAGTTCGGCCATCAGTTTCAAGCTTTTCGAAGAAATTTACTCATTCTCATTGTAGATGGGTCTTCAACATGACAGCGTGGTTTAACTGGCCCGTAGCAAGCAACAGAATTTGATTTAGAAAACTCAGGTTTTATTTCAAAGTAACTATGAACAAATATCAGAGCGCAACAAGCTGAAAAGGGAAAAACTAAAAAATATAAGATATGCGTTGCTTAAGCATACGGGAAGAGCTCTGCACTCTACACCGACGAAAAAAGTACTTCGATAAACGAAGCAGGCAAATGCGCGATCGACGTGGTTACCATGGGCTGACATTCCAGAAAATAACCCTGAAAAAGCGACTGCCAAGCGATCATTTACATAAATTTACGCAGAACTTATCTACGCCTGTTTGGTTTCCTGGCGTTTTTTCACTTCCACCGATATACCAATATTTGTTTTTTTTTGGAAAATCCTCGGAAACTGAACTCAATCCAACAGTTGATACACTTGTCATTAAGCGAAACATTTAGTGACTTTCGTAAAAACAACATTGCCCAAAAAACACCTCAAAATAATAATCTTTTGTGCTTGTGCAGCGAAATGTCACTGATTCCATTTCAGCTCACATGACGTACTTGGTTGTACAGTTGCTACACAAAAAGTATCCATATTACTCTTTACTTTCAGGGTTACAGTCACTGTGCTTGTGTAGAGAGCAATGGAGATGGGAAGGCAGTTTCTGGAAAATGTTCAGATACCAACTGCCCCGATCTATTGGTGGCAGTCATTGTGTTTGAAGCCTTAGGCATTTTAATCTCTGCAATGGTGCCCACCCCAACAATGGTTGTAGTATTCAGGTAACACAGAGCTCCATTTTTGCGAAATCGCCATTAAAACGTCCTACCTATTTTTTCTGCCAATATGTTTTCAACTTACAGTTTGAAACAATTCAGAAAACAAAAGCAAACATGTTCAGACTCTATTTGAATACGATTTCAGAACTGAGGATGCTTAAGTGTTACGTGAAATCTATTTCCTATAGCAAATGTTCAGATATATTAACTTTTGTGTCGCCTTTGTTGAGACTAAAGTTAGTTAGGTTCAGTAAGGGGTGCTTTGCTCACATTTCTTTCCAATCACATGTAAGTTGCAAATAACTATTTTCAAACTTTCTATCAGGGTTTCTAGATATCGCAGTTTATAATTCACAAAATTTTCAGTGGTGATCACAAAACAAAACTGTTTATTTTTAAAGGAACACAAATATGAACCCTACAGTAGAATACCCAAATGAAGTGCGTTTTCGTATAAAAGAACCAGGGAGTTGATTACAAAGCAAAAGGTCCAATGTACGCGGCCGCATCCTTAAATTGTGCGCTGAATAAAAAAATCAGCATTATAAAAACAAGTAATTGAGCAGTACATTCGCACAAATTATTTTTTGAAGCATTGTACTAAACTAAAATGAAACATGCTCTTGGGAAATAAATCAAAACGAAATGCTATCGTTGCACGCCAACTTCACCTCTCCACATTTTTCAAAATTAATCTTGAATATGCTGGGGTTGTTATTCGCATCTAATGAATTGAGAGTTTTTGCGCACATTCCTAAAATTTCTTTCACTCGGGAAATAATCGTATTTGTTATTAGATCTATTCATTTGCAAATTGCTGTTTACTGCAACGAATTAATTTTAGCGTCAAAAATGCGATGATTACAACGTTACTTAACGCAAACTGATAAAAGGTTTCACTTTAAACTTCACGTGAAAAATCCTGGTGGTTCTTCAAGTGATAATCACCAGTTGTGATGTGCGGTGAAAAATCGATCACTGCTTTACCGAGTTGCTTTAAATGCATATGTTTGGAGTTTATCAATCAGAAGTCCAAAGTTTTCTTCAATATCAAGAGGTTGGTTTCCAAAGTTTACTCAAGCACCTGTTGCATTCCGATGTTTCTTTGAAGCAATGCGTTATGCAGTTTTATAAAAAATCAACTACCCCTGCAGGACTTCTGACTATCACGGCCTTCTTCGTTGTTGCATCAGTGTTAACCACAATTTTATCCAATTTGACAAAAACTAAAGTATTTTTGATAACATGTGTGTGTAAATTTGCATGTTGCTCTCGCACAGATACTGTAAAAGACGGTTTCATTTTTCAGATCCGTACCTCGCGAAGACAAACCTGTGGGAATCGGAGTTTCTTCATTTCTTATTCGTTGTCTTGGTTTCATCCCGTCTCAGATAATTTTAGCTGCAATCATTGATACAACTTGTATATACTGGAGCGCTGACCAATGTGAAGACGGTTTTTGTAAGGTAAGCGCAATGTGCGAAAACTGCAAGAAAAAACGAAGATTTCTTGCAGTATTTCCGTTCTTACAGTAATAATAATAACAATTTCCAACGTGTTTTGCAGATTTACGACAACAGCCTGTTCCGAACAAGAATGTTTGGATTGCTGTTGGTTTATCAAGTAATGGCAGTTATATCAAGCATCTTGGCTTACACGTATGAGCGGAGAGAAAGGGTGAATAAGAAGATTGGTTGGTGTTGAACACTGCGTTGGACGTCAGTGTATTTTTAATAGATGCGAGTACAACGCTAATGAACAATTTAAAGCAGTATTTGGTGAAAATCGTGTTTTATGGCAATTCACAATGTGAAATATTTCTTTTTGGTGTGTTAAGTGTTTTTTCTTGACTCACCAATTTGGAATGATCTTTCTACTTCCATGGTAAGAATATTCACTTGTCTAATTTTTCGGCAAGTTAAATTAAATACCACATGTTTTGAGAAATGAAAACGAAGTGATATTGGTGAAAATATTTTCTTGCAGAGATTATTGCATTTTTTCTACCCTCTTTTATGAAACAACTATCGTAAAAACTTGGGAGTCATGAATGATTTTACATCTAAATTTAAACGTTTTTGAAAATATAAAACTTGTTGCTATCATTTGAGCATACGATTGAGATTTTGTGAAGAATAAGATCAAAAATAAAATTATTTGCAAAGTTTGTAATTTGCTACAGCAAACCTAATTGTCATGTCTAAGTTAATTTTGAATGTTTTCAAAGCATTGTATTCTATCGAAAATATTCAGTTCGTGCCATTTCAGTGGGGAAAGTTTTCATAAAAAATCCTTCTAAGAAAATCAGATTCTACGACGTTTACTGAGTATCTGTTTTGTGTATAAAGCTGGTGATATGAAAAGAGATTCGCATAACCTCAACTTAGGCTTTATTCAGCTAAAACGTGCACTTCGACAGCACAGATCACGGCTGTCCTAAAGAACCACCACGATCAGAATGAGCACCAAATCACACAAGGTTCCTCGATGGGTTATCAATGCACACGCAGAAGTAAGCATTCCACGAACAGAATGTGTCGCACGCGCTCATCACAAGGAATTTATCGCAGGACAGCAGGCATCGTCAGCTCGAATTCAATTAATATCTCTATGGATATTGTTTAAAAAGGAATCATATCACATTTTCTGCATTCCATTTATTTATTAAGCGAAGAAATCTCATACCCAAAGCACAAATGGCTATGAGAAAACTCCGGGTCATTAGACAAAAAGCAATACATTCCTAACATTGCTCCACATGGAAAGCATCTGATAATTTTAAGTAAATTGCAGCTAAATCTGAATATTGTTGATGCGCCATGATGCCTCTTGTCACTCCAGGTGCTACTTGTGAGTGACATATTTTTGCCAAAGTCCTCTTTACATCAGGGAGGCACAATTATTTTAAAATCGTGCAACACAGTGTCCAAAAATGATTGTTGAATTAACAATTGTTGCATACGCGTTTTATATGTATAGCAGAACCTCAATAAATGCAAGTTGTCCACATGAAAGCCGAACATAATTGATTATTGACGGCAGGCCACCGACATATTAGACATGCGAATGAGATCTCTTGATAATTTTAAAAATCTCTCGAACTGGAAGTGGTACACTCCAGAGGTCCTCATTTTCAACCCCAACGTTTGTAAGTAGTTGTTTCGCCGATGGATACCATGATTCTACGTTTGAAAAACAAGGAAATTTAACTTCTAAGCAAATTGGGGATGGCCTCGCCCGTACCTAAGGAAGTTGCAGGGGGCTTAGCTCCCCTGGAAAATTTTTCGCCCCCTTGAAAAAATGTGTTGGACAAAGTTAAAATTACTGTATTTCTAATCGTGCTTACTAATGTCATGCAGTTCTAAATGACAAGTCATGAATCACAGTAATTGGTACTGTTGCGGCCAGTGGCCCAACTATATGGACAAGTACGTACGGACTGGAACCAGTGCTTTGTAATAGACTGCTCATTGAGCCACCCGGCTGGGCACAAACCGTTCACATGTTCACACAGCGTTTTACGTAACACGTGACTCAATATTCACGCCGTTTTTTGAATGCGTTTTTCTGCTCGCCTTTCTGTGCCTGTATTTACGATCTCGCGGAACCTTTCTGGCTCTCTTTTCGTCAACAGTGCCGTGAGCGAGTTGTCGTCTGCCTGATCCATTAACTGTTTTCTGCGATATGTTTGCTGCTGTATAGTCGTAAAAGACAAGTCGCTGTCTGTGTTAATGGTCGCCAGATGTTTCCGTTTTGCGTCATTAAAACCAGTGC
>Ga0210059_1002510_pt1 | contig 28818 bp, 22 predicted proteins | sample Ectturendosymbi2_FD_188042 | JGI IMG/M metagenome (GOLD analysis project Ga0210059, IMG submission 188042) | Ecteinascidia turbinata endosymbiont from Florida, USA - Sample 2 (SPAdes) (version 2) | ecosystem: Host-associated > Tunicates > Ascidians > Unclassified | place: Key West, Florida...
AATTGTTTATCCTTAAAATATGTGCTTTCTTTGGCTATTGTAATCGCAAGCAACGTTTCTTTTTCAAGGCTTTTTGTTTCCATAATTTCAGCCCCCCCCTAATAAAAATCCTGGCTGCGCCCCTGGTGGAATCAATAGTACTTCTGTCAATCCAAAACCAATTAACCTGCTCAAATTGATGATAAATGGTCAACAAACTTTACAGAAGAACTGCAACACCATGGTCAAATGAATGCGCGATTTAATCAGCACAAAGCTGGTGGATAACGCAAACAATTGATACTTTTGCGTGAGCCATACGCTGCTTACATGAGTCTACAATTAATGAGGGTGTCAACAAAATACGTAAAGTTTATGTGAAATATTCAAAGGTGAACTTCTACGTTTGTACATAAAATCAGAACAACTATGACATGTAAGTATACGTAAGAAAAGAAGAAATATGTGCTGAAACGTTTTATCTCACACTGAACGCTTCTGAAGAAATGTTGATGCGCAAGCACACCCTGCATAACCAGTTGAACAAAGGTGATAGAGTAGGAACAACAGCGAAAAAACACGGTTTTAGATAAAGTCAACAACGACGTTTTGAATGCAACTGCCATTACCATCAATTAAATCACATGGGATGGAGAACGAACAGTAGCAAATGCGTGTTCGTCGTTCACTTCATGAAAAACAATCAATCGTCGCACAATAGAAGCATATACATCATTAAAAATGTAACAAAACTGAAGAATCTGTCGCGCGTTTCAACTTACGGGTCAGTCCGTAGCGCAAGGCAACTTATGCTATATTGTGAAAATACGTGAAGTACCAATAAGATAACACTATGGCACACATGAAATCAAAATTCTGTACGCGATAAAACAATTGTTTTGAGCTCATAGCACTACCGACGAAAAGTCACTTTCGGAAGGAAAACGAATCACTTCAGTTACTCTTTCAGAAAAATTCAGAAAATATTTCCAGCCACTCTTATCACCACGCAAACATATACACGCAACATGAGAGTTCGTGAAGCAAATGGGATTGCATTTAACCTGGAAAGACGCAACTGCTATTAGTTTCAGGAAACGTTGCACAGATCCATCACAAATGTTCCGGAATTAAAGTTGATTCTAAGGTCCCAAAAAAGCCTCATAATTTTCAACCTAAAGATAGATATCAAAGCTATTCCTCGAATTACAATCGATTAAAGCTGAAAGAACACAACAATCATATCAACTTAAACTTTGTGTAACTGAAAGGGGCTTTATTTATTTTTCTTTTTTATATTTGCAAAGCGCTTTTGCACTTTTTATTTTTATATTTACAGAGCACGATATAAACATTTCATTTTATATACTACATATTTATTTTTGACATCAGTCTTGCAGACAAATATACATCTACTGAAACTTAATTTGGTGCTACAACTAAAATTGTAACACTTTGTGCACTCAAGCCGCTTTTTCAAAAACATCACCTGGCGATTCATGCCTTTCCTGCTCACAAAATCACAATGTTATATTGCTAGAAAACAGAGCCTACAAACTCCATTGCGCAGCGTTTCAACCTTTCATCGCACCTTTTACAAAGCAGGCATCAACGATATTATGATGGGAAAGTTATTTCGGTTACTTACAAAAATCAAGCATCTCAACTTGCCTGTCCGCTTCACTGCACATATCTGGCGATGAAAAAAACGTGTGCAAACCGTATCTCATATTTCAAGTGCTTCATAGCTAGATATTAATGGCGTGAAGATTACTTCCTGGTGGGTTTATGCTGCGCAGACATGTACACAAATATAACTACAGCATAACAAACAAGCTCCTAATTTGAATCTAATAGGTTATAATATTTTACAGCAGCTAACCAAGGCTACCACATCATAATCATTAAGTGCAGTAACAGCAAACATATTAACGCTGGAATGCTTCTTAGGCAGAGTTCCCTTTGAAAGAATATACAAAACGATCAGCTCAAAAATATCAAGTGCCACGAAAGCAAGACATAAATTTTAACGAGCACGCAAACAAAAGAAAAATGATTTGAAAATATAAAATAGACTTTACATGCAAGCCAGAGAGGGTTATTTCGACAGATAAAAAGTTTATAAACTTTAAAACAATTTCACACATAACTTTTGAGCTTAGAACAGCTTCAGCAAGCTCACGCTTTTTTCCCAGAAAATGTTAACAAGGACTTTTTCAATTAAACTCAATCATAATGATTCACAAAAGCATTAATGCAAGAGCGTTCAAACGAACGTGATTAAGTAGGCAGGGTAGACGCTGGAATCTTTGAAAACAACAAAAATCTTGGGATCAAGTTCATTATCCACAACGCTGTCGTACAGACGATCTTTATAATCGGAAGAGTCCTTGATGGGAGGGGCGCGCAGGTCGCTGCTTCCTTTGCAGTAATCCCCCGTCACGACGTGCGCTAGAAAAATGTGCGCAGTCACGCTCGACAGGCCGGGAAAGTAGGTGGCAAGCGAGCCTCTCGTGTCGGCGTACTTTTCCGAGTAAGACGATTCAACGGCAAAATAGCATCCCTTGCCAAAGACGGTCGCTGGGAAAGGCAAATCAAGATAGTTAACGCACTGTTACTGAAGCTCAGTCACCATGGCAGCAACACTACGTCGAAATAATGAAAACTTATCAAAAAGGTGGCACTGTGCGGTAAAGGCTCAGCGTCACTGTATCACAAATCTTCGAGTTGAGCAATATAACTGAGAAAAGCAGACATTTGTTTTTGCGCGAATTAGGTCGTACAGCGCTGTTCGACTCGTAGCAAAGATCACGTACGAACCACGGTAAGGGCAGTGCATGTACTGAGATGGGCAAACAAGTAGGATGTTGCAGTGAAAATAGAATAAAGATCAAGATTACCCGTTTGATGTTTCGCATTTCACGACGGTTTGTGTAACCGCTTGCGAATGACTTTCCTTTTGTCAGTCGTTGGTGATTCAACAACACAATACACACCCACTGCGATACAGAAGCAGTGCACGGCATGTGCGGCCTACTGAAGTTACGAAATAATTCTTCGACTTGAAAAGAATCGAGTCACGAGGAAGGCTAAACGAACAACTTTTTTTCGATTTCAACAGCCTTGCAATTTTGATGACACACAAGCTTTTCATCAGTTCCAAACTCTGAAATCGGGTTTCACCCACACTATGGGATTGATTGCGCCAGAGCAGGCCTGGCCAACCCGCGGCTCGCGAGCCGCATGTGGCTATTTGCCATACTTCATGCGGCTCTCACGCAAATACCGTATTCATTCGTGTATAAGTCCAAAAATTTTGTACCAGTTGTTCACTTTGAAATTCCGGGTGCGACTTACACACGCATTGCGTGTAATCTCGCTTGGAGGCTTGTGCAAGCACATACACACGCGAGCGATTTTCCGCGGCACACGTGTGAGTTATGGTGTTGAGCGGAAGCGTGCTTTGTGTTTTGCGCAAGAACATACACAAGCGATCACATACACTCGACATACGTTCGCGTGTATGTGCATGCGCGGGTAGCTGTAACAGAAAAGATAACGCAAAATCGAAAAGAGTAACGCAAAAGGTGAAACATACGTGCTGGAGTGGACATCCGTACTATTCAGGATAACTTGCCTGGAATTAAAGCGTAAAAGCCTTGCACAATGTCGTGCAAGAGAAAGCGTGTTTCATACTATGCTGGACTCAAGCTTAAGGTAAGTTTTGCGACGATTAATGCATAGTCTCTCATTATCGTGTTGGTGTGTGATAGTTACAATACATCTAGCTGAGCAAAGGTACGTGTGTAAGTGAGGAAGAGATGGCGTGATGTTCATGTGTGCCCATGTGCATGATATAGTGGCTCTTTGCGGTAACACAGCAAGAAATGTGGCTCAAGGTCTCTGACTGGTTGGCCACCCCTGTGGCTAGAGAGTCAATGAAGACCTTCTATACTAGTAAACGAATTCCTTCACTTGTTATTTTGATTTTGTCTGTCTTACCGTTCTTGCCAGCGAAACCTCTGTCGAATCCATGGGCGCAGATTTTATTTGCATCCAGTTCTGAGGTTCCGTGAAACAGATCTCTTTCGACGGGCTCGCTCGATCGCAAGTGCCGCTTGACATCTTCCTTTTGTAGCAGGTACTGCTTGTACAGGGCGGGATTTTGAATTCTTTGAATCTACGAGAAATATGTTTCGCGCTGTTGTTCTGGCCGAAAGCGAAGGAAAAACGCAAAAAGCGACGCTCCTTAAATTACCTTCTTAATTCTGGAACACGTAGGGTTGCTTTTTTTAAACTTTCGAAGGACGTCTTTGTACTCGGACGACTGTTCGTCAAGATCGACTTTCTTCCATAGATTGCCCGCCATATCATCCCAGTGAGACGGGGGCTCAGCACCTGGATCAGTAGGGGCGCGTCATTCAAAAAAGAGCATTGGTTTCAATCAGTCAAAGAAGAATTTTGTAGCAACAAGTAAATTTCAGAAGATGATGAAAACTTTACAAAACAATCTAAATGATATAATCACCACTGCTTGGCAAGGCGCAACCAACTCTATTTGCTATCGCACTTCTTGAGCGCAACTTGTCTATTCTTCCATATGTGTCAGTGGTGCACAGTAGCCGGAGTGTAGGAGAGGGCTCCGGCCGGAGTCATAATGAATTTCCAAAATAGAAGTGGAGCCGGACTTCCTTTTTTCACGAAAAGCCGGAGCCGGAATCATTTTTGAACGTATTTTGAACAGCTTATAGCATTCAACCAGGAGTTTAAGCAGGAATTGGAGTGCAAAACTTAAAATGTTTCGTAGTCAGAGTATCAGCCGAAGCAGGGGTGGAGTCGGAGTCAAAAATTTTAGACTCCGTACACCACTGATATGTGTCCACTGTTTACGGGTGAAGTGAGAAAGTTGTGAAACTGCGACAAAACGAATGAGATCACTCGGGGTGACGTTGATTGTCATTGCAAGTGTGCACGAACCTGTTTCACCCACAATGGAACGTTCCAGGTTTCCGTTCTGTGAGTTAAACGTGAATGTTTTGTTTGCCAGAGAAATCTTCATCCATTCTCCATACAGCTTGATCGTACAGGAAGCGTTATGTTTTTTCTGAAAACATAGCAACATATCCGAATACACAAGACTTTGGAAAGTTTGACCCCTGGTTCAAATCATTTAAAGAACACAACTTCACGTGGGCCGGCATCTGAAATTAAATTCTGTACAAAAACGCAAGACTTTGCGAAGGCGCATCACAGGTTCAGAAACTAAGGTTTGTGCAACCAGAAATTTTCATGAAGCTTAGAAAAAAGCGAACTTACGTCTTACACAGAAACACAAGTAAATAGTAATTTGAGTTAGACTTATTGCACAGCAAAAATAAAAATGCATGTTGTTTTGAACCAATTCTTCGTGATAACCACCCCCAAATCTATTTCTTTTGTACAACCGTTGAGTATTGCCAAAGTTACGATATTGAAGTGGTCACCAGCAGCAGAAACATTGCCTTAAATGCCAACAGCATTTACATCCTTCCCGACTTTGAAAAAAATTTGCCCAACCGGGTGTCACAGCATACATCAGAGCAATGCAAGTTGTTTTTCAAGCAACCCCAAAAGTTTAACAAAAAAATTCAGGTTCAGCCATGTTTATTGTAAAGCGTGTGCAAGTTACTGGGGAAAACTGAACAGTGCGTTTTAGGCAAAATCAATTTCGTCAAGGATGCGTCTTATCGAGAAGCGGAGAAAAACTTTATACCAAGTTGTCAGAATCAGCCAACTTGTGTTTGCAAAAAAAATCTTAACAACAGTAAAGCGTGGCATAGCGAATCAGGCACCCACGACTGACACTGAATTATGAAATTCTAGAGGAAATACTCAAACACAAAAAAACTCTGCAAACAGTAAAGCAGGGATCTCAAACTCAAATAGCTCCCAGGGCCAAATGAAGAATTACAAAGGAACCCGAGGGCAGCATTAATGACCACGTGACCATTGAACAATGACAGTAACGCAACAGTGAATCTTATTAGAAAGAGCTTTTACATCACATTCCTGTGAAGTGCATTGTGAGATGTTGGTTAATCATTACTAGCATTCTTTACTTTTGATTAAAAGTACGTGTTGACTCGCTTGCCGAGCACTTCAACCACCGGCGAATATTTATTTTTTATATTTATAGAGCAAATAACTTAATTTTTAACTGCTTGAAAAGTCCAGAAAGCATTACGGGCCCCACGCGGCCTGCGTGTTTGAGACCTTGTAAATAAGTTTTGATGATACCAGTACAGTGATCGAGCTTTTTGTGCGAGCAGCAGCACAACAGCAACTTGTACATCCTGTACCAGAAACTTATGTCTCCGTATGGCGGTTACGTGCCTACATATTTCACGAAGGTAAGCGGCATACCGTACGTATGCTATGTCGGTGAATGAAAACAACGCGTTGCATACTTTGCGTAGTGACGATAATGTCGTCAGAAGTGAACCTGACGAAAGCAAATGCGTGATCGTTTCAAGTCGCCAAAATAGACTGAGATCAGCAGCGAAACAACATCAACAGGCAAGGCGCGGCAGAATTTAGTAGAACCTAGTTTGTTTGTAGTGGTCGCTGGAAAAACGTCGCTAAAGACGTAGCTACTTTCGAAAATAACGGACCGTACTTCAACGCGTGATCTCATGAAGCCGTGCTGGTAGAAATGGGAAGCAGTAGGCAAAAGTTTTGAAGGCAATATTGAGAAAGATGAAGCACAATGTTTTGCCTTGCCTTCGCACCAACTTACTTACAGGGCCAACCTCACAATGGGCGGCAAAATCGAATTTTTTTACCAAGAAATATACGCGACCTTTCGTCTAGAACGCTCCCCTGCAAGAAAAACTGGTAGGACCGCGATGCAGTTAAGATGAAACGACCGTTTCGAGCTTTTTATTTTATCAATTGTGCGCCTTGTGCTTAACCGCATCAACCTTGTGCAAATTATTCGCTGAAGCGGCCCAGCTTATTACTTTGCGAGGCCTGACTTGTTTCGAAACGGCTGCACTTTTCGCGGGACGTGATCTGCGCCAAAATGCAAGTTCAAATATAAGCAATGTGCAAAAAGCGACTGCAGCCTTCATGTTGACATAACACCTCCATGCTATTACGGATAAATTTAATCTCGTGTTGGAAAAGTGCTCTATGTTGCATACTTGAAACTCTTTTTCGATTTCTTGGCTGACCCTCAGTGGCAAAGCAGTAAGGGATGAAGTTGAACTTTGCCATTTCCAAACACATTGCTTCGAAAGGGATTCAGCAAGCTGGAACTCGTGAACAACTTCCTTTACAGCGTCGCCGAGGCGAGCAACATTGTCCTTTAAGCCCGAAACAATGATGCTTGGTGATCTGTACACAAACGGTTAAAAGTCGTTTACGTGATTGCAAGTCAAGAATTCAAGACAGTAGCAAAACAACTTTTCTGCAGAATGCACATGTTGTGCATCATAGGACTTACTTGCTTCGTTTGAAACCTGTTTATTTTAACATAAAGGTGCAGATACCATTAAGATAACCACAAAAAAACATTTTGAAAAGAGCCGTTCTACGCAACACTTTTATTCCGTGACTATTTCGATGTCATATAGTTAACATACTTTTAGGCCGAAGCATTGAGAATCAAAAAATTTTAGAGTAAATCGGAAAGGTCGGAAACTGAAAGTAATCTGCTATAAACGTGAAACACCGGGGAGAACAGACTTGTTGAATAATTCTCCATGTTGTGATAGAAACCAAAGGGACAGAAAGAGTTTTCGGTGGTACAAACCTGACAATGATGAACGAATAATAATGGACCACAAGTAAATAGGATAAAAAATCAAGTAAGAAAACAATGCGTGGAAACATTAAAAATGCGTAAATTTCTGAACGGCAATATGGCTATCGTATTTTGTGCACGAGATGTTATTTTAAAATCACGTTTCACTCACGTTTGATCAATGCATATCATGGCCTCGAACGACACAGTCGCCTCATACAAGTCAATCAAGTCGTGTGGTCCGAGCCTGCTTATGACCTGATCGTCGAAAAGGACCATCTTCTGAATTTTTGTGATTTGATCTTTGATCTTCTGCTTAGCCTGATTCAATGCGCAAGTAGACAGCTTTTCAAAGCTTGTAAGCGTTGTAAAAATAATCATAACGCAAGATTTTAACCCGCAAAGTTAAAATTGTTAAATTTTAAAGTCAAGTAATGAACGTGCAAATCGAGCAACAATAGAAGCAGAGGCGCTCTTTACTACAAAACAAAATGAAGTTTAAAGTCATCCATTTGACCAGTCTCCGTATATCCCATTTTATTTTCAGCAGCTTCTCACCCCTACCGCAACAATCGACACACCGCACGTTCAAATGCTATGCTGTGCTGCCGCGCACGGAATACTTTCACGTGAAAGATGAAAATCTGCGAAGCACGCGTTACAGGAAAAATCTCTTGCGTTTTTAACGCACGCACTACTGCTGCTTTTGCGATTTTCATGACACTGAAGCCGAACAAAACTTAGAATCGAAGTGCCGTGGTAATATTGCAAAAGACTTCGCTGGAATAGCACGTTAAGCAAATTCCGTGGAAAATGTTTTGAAGTCCAGTAACCTACATTTAAGTTTACACAATGTGATGCGACATTTGCGGATGTGATAAGACCACTTGATCCGAACGCCTTATTTGCAGCGACCTAAGTGCTTACTTGATTTGCGCATTTCAAGTCATCGCACACTAATTCCAGGTGGACGGTTTCTTCAGTCGGCAAGGTTGTCTTCAATTGTCGTAATCGTGGAAAATATACATCTGCAGAAAAATGCACTGTTTACCATACCTAGAACGAGGTTTATGAAGGTCAAATCTTAATGACTCGCCGTGGCAAGCCAGGCGAGATGACACAGCGATGATTAAATGAGTACATTCAGTGTTCTTAAAATAGTTGTTTACAGTGGTCTGACACCAAAATTAAATTTCAAGGCAACTTATAGATTTCAAAGAGAGAACTTTGCTATCCAGGTGGCGTCAAGATTAAGCAGAAAATGTATGAAAAATGCGTACAAAACAATCAACCAGCCACAAGCTTCGGGGAAAGGTTAATTCACGCTAACATGTAAGTATATCTGGGGAAAATGCTCGCTGATGAACCCGAGCTTAGTTTGGAAAAACAGTAATTACCCTATGTGTGATTTCCATATCTAGACATACGCCCATCATCTGTGTAGTGTGTAGATTGCTTTTTTTTGTAAAGCTCTTACCATAGTACGGTACCACGTGTTTCTGTAAAACAGGAATCAACGACTCTTCCAACACTGCGACTCTGATAGTCTTGACATGTTGCGGTTTCTTGTGGGCGAAACGTTCCATGGCCTCAAGCAACCCGGCACCGACTTCACTGATATCTAATCCAATCTGACCTGCACGGAAATAAAAACGCTCCTCTGTTGCACGAGCGGGTTTGGGTAAAATCATTTAATGATAAAATGACTTCTTTACATGCGAGATGAGCTGATACTTCACCGTGCATAATATTTCTATGTAGTCAACACGTTCACGATCGAAAGTAAACGGCTGCACGGCCATAGGACCTATAGTTGTTTATCTGTTAACACCTTCCGCCTCCAGTTACAATTTAACATTTCCTCCACTAAACTTTGTTCTTGCATTTTTAATAGATGCAAATATTACATAATTTCGTTAAATTTCACGCCACACATTTTTTGCTATATGAAACTGATTAAAAACTTTTTCATAATTCCCACAGTCAGTGGCTGATTCACGGGGGCAGTTTATGGTGCACTTGCCTCACCCCAAACGACCACGGCACGCCTTCAAGTGGCGCTTTTGTTATTTTTTAGGAGCATGCCACAAGCAGGGCTGGGTTCAAGTAACAAAAATTTATTTTTCAAGTAATAGGTAATTTCTACCAGATTACTTCAGTAACTTAAGTAATTCAAGAAAATCAGGAAAGTCGACATTTAGACTTAAAAACATGGAAGTACATCAAAATCATTGCAATTTTTAAATCACATAATAAGTGGTTCAGACACAATTTGAACCTGTTGGCCGCGATTCAATTTAATGGAATGAGCTTCTAGCTACAATACAAACCGTAATCACGATGACAATCAACAATTATGACTCACAAATCTCTCTACACAGGCAAGAAATCTATTGGCCTAAATGGCTTATTTTATGTGTGATGATACATTTCATCTGTGATATGGCATTTACAGCAACGGGTGTGGTTTCTAAAATCTGAACTTTTCTAAAAAAAGTACTTGAAACATCAAGTAATGGCAAAATGACTTAATCAAGTAATCAGTAAAGGTTTAAAGTAAGTAATTAATTACTTGAACCCAACCCTAGCCACAAGCGATAAAGGCAGTTAACAAATTTTCAAGTCAAATATTGTTAGATCAAGATGAGCAGGAGGATAGCGTGGGTAATAAAGCGGTAGAGAAAAAGGAGCGTTTTCGTAATTGCAACTTGCATAGCCGGATTTTTTTTGCGCAACTAAGGGGAGTGAATGATCGGCAATACACTTATGACGACAATATCATTCGTGAAAAAAAGCGTGGAATTGTTGATAAAAAAACACAATAGCGCCGAGACAAACTGAATCACACTAATTTCTCCAGACCTGCGCCCAAAGTCGGAACGGCAATCGACCGAGCACCGAGCTCCTCTGCGCTGTCGAAAGCACAGGCGATCCTTTCAGCATAAGTTTCAGCTGAATGCGGCGCGATCAGGTGAACCACGTATTTGCATTTCAACTTTCCTCCTCTGGTGACACGAAGATGACGATTCTTGACAACAGGAGTCGATTCGCATTCTTTTTGCATCGCACTGCCAGCCTTTCGCAGTATGGCACGGGACAAGGGACCTGCCAATATCATAAAGAAGTCGTTGTTTTTGAGTGACATCCAAGATGAATGACAGCAAAGAAAAACAAATATTGGCCAATCACGACAGCAGCATTTGTAACAACAGAATATATAACGATTACGTGGGCTTAACTTCATAGTAATAATAAAGTACAATGTGATGGGTGCTGCAATACGATAAAATCGAAAGATTTATTGCTAGTATCCAACCGCTCGACAGTGATGACTCATACGACAGAGTTCACATAAACATGAAAACCTTTAGGTGAAACGTTGTAACATCCAATGAAAACGGTTAAACGGCATTTAACGAACATACATGTCCGCGTTTATGCAATGGATTAAGATCATCTTAATAAGACCGAACACTGTCTATGAAAAGAGATCCTTTCTCAGCAAAGAATCAGACACTTTAAGATCTTACAGAGTATATATTTCGCCTACGATGTAGGCATCATCAGCTCTCATTCAAATAGAACCGTAATAAGACCCAATTCATAACCGGCAATTTTTCACCAACATCGTATCTGTAAATGCTTTGACAGCACAAGCCACAATTCTCAAATAACGTCATAGGATCAGGTGCTTTCAATGCTAATTTATTTGACCCTGTTCGCAATGGAGTCACCATCAGAGATGACAAACCTGGAGTATACTCGTTGACCCTTACAGCCAACTCACCTCTTGACAAGTCGAAATTCGAAGTGCAACCGTTCACAATGACATCCGTTGTTTCCTGTGTGATGTCACAATGGCAGATGGCGACTGTAATGCCATCAATATTCCCCTCGCAGCTTGGAGACGTGTTTGACAGACTTTTCGAAACAGATAAATTCGCAAAACTGCAAGCAACGACAGTACCAAGTAAAAAGAGTAAAATTAGATTTACGCAACTCTGCGATAGAACAGCCGTAGGTGGCCGCAAGTTTGCTGTTAGCCAGTACGGAAAGAAAAATAAGTGTCTTACCAACCTCTGCTCAAGCCGACTTTGGTCACAGTTTAACGTGTTTTTTAGCAATTTACGAAAGGAATATTACCACTGTTTTGGCCGGTGAAACGTCGCACTAAAAAGTTTAGATGTTTCTCGGCGAACGTCTAATTACGTTGCAAGAGCTCCGTAGCAAGGTCCGGTTAGCGATGGCAAGTACTGACAACAACCACTGGCGGTTTTGCTTTGAACTTAAAATAAAACCAAGGACATTGGCGTAAAACTTCACACAATTTCGCGAAGTGACACATATACAGACTTGCAAGTATATGGTTGCTATTGTCAACGCAATTATACGGTTGCTATAATTCATTCACTTCGAAAAAAACGCGGCTCCTTGGCAGCAGCTCAACGATCATACCAGCTATGTCCAACCCAAATGGCTTACTAAACCAAAAACTATGTCACTGTCTTGACCAAGGCCGCACATTGAATGACATATGATTGAGGGCCGCACATTGCATGGCTTATTTTGATCTTAGCAAACTAAATTTAGCTTAAACGAATATACTGAAAGTTTTGGAATCCTATATGCAACGGTAACAGACGTGATAAAGTGGCGCTGAAGATCACTTGCCTCAAAAATGTCAAATTCAAGATTATCAAAACATCAACAGGATGTCAGTATGTAGGATACTTTTACTACAGCGAAAACTAAACTGGGCCGAACAAAACCCTCGACTGGGCCGCATGCGGCCCGCGGGATGGACATAGCTGGATAAGACGCTTGCGCTCTGAAAGTAAATGGCAGAATTTGTTGAATACCTGTCGTGAAGTGATCCGCTGGATTTTCCTGTTTGTTCCTACACATAAAAACAAAATCTTGTTGGGTCGCTATAGTTTTGTTCAGAAAATTAGTATTTCAATAACTTAGCTATTGCGACCAATCGGAAATGTGCAGAAAACAAACCGACCTGTTTCTCTGATACAAAACAAGAAATCTGACTCTCAAGGAGATTAATGAACGCCTTCCAATCGGAGGATCGGACGTAGCCCTTTAGGCCATGCTCCGACAATTTCAAGGGCACTCGGTGCATCTGCTTGTTCTTCATAATGATATACTCCAGAGCTACAACGAAAGGTTCAAGCACATATTACACGCAAGAAAATGAAAATTTCATAATTAGCGGAAAAGAAAAATTTGCTCTGAAATAAACTGCGTTGCTGCATCAACAAACTAAAGACAAGCTTTACGGCAACGAAATATAAAGATCAGAAAAGCGTGGAAGCGAAGCTGAAGTTTTGCATGTATCATATCACTGCAACCAACAGGAGAACTTTTATCCCGATTCTATTAAAACAGTTCTCGACACACATGACACGAATGACGATCAAATAATGTTATACGGGAGCCAAACTCTACGAGCTGACATGCATTCGATAACTGCAAGGCTACACCGATACTGAGTCAGACTTTCGCCACTTGATGAGCAACTTTGCTTGAGCGAAGCTTTGACGATTCCAGGTCGTATTAAAAAATCGTTAATTTCGTGCAACACACAGAAAGCAGGAAGAACGAGTGAAGTCAGTAATACACAATTAATCGAAAAAAACTGGGTTAAAATCTTGAAAAGAAGCAATTCCAATTTCGAAATGCAAGATTTCGTAAATAAATCCAAATAAAACCAATGGCAGAAGACACCGAATGGTGCGTCAAAGAAACAACTTTACAATGCGTGGATGATGCAAAACACGAGGCGGCTTTAAAAAACAATTTGTACAACAAAAACTGCATGTATGACCTTTTTCTGCAATTGAAGGTGGACCCTCCAGCTGGATACCGAAACCGGTCTTCGTAATTGATATGGGAGATGGGCACTTTGGGTCTTTACTCAGGAATTTGCAAAAAAAATTTGCAGCATCTTCTTTGCACAAATAGTTTAAGGATGTTCTCCCGAACTGTTTAAGGGAGTCTTTGAGCAGATTTGCGACTTCGTCAACATCATTCTCCAGAAGCCCGACTATTACCGCAGTATTGTCCTGATAATGCAGCAAACACGGCAATATTTTCGCTAAAATTTTTTTTCGATTAATTTGAAAGATTGTGATTTGTTTGGAGCAGAAAAAGCGGCAAGTCTTTCCATTTGGAAGCAAGCATATTTCGCGAAAACAAAATCCAGTTCAATTGATCAATGTTTGTCTGAAGCTAGCGCGAAGTACGCGACATGTTTTCGTCAGAAAAGAAGTAAATAAGGCAGCCATTTGGGAAATGCACGTGCCTTTGCACTTTTCAACTTGCTTTGGATGGAACACCCCTGCTTCACACATACACACAAAGGAAAAATGCACTCTTTCATAATTGAATGGAAACTGCGAGATATGTACAAAGTGAGGAAAATGTCTTGCCACAAGAAACAAAGCCCGTAAAACTTTGAAAAGTGCTTTGCTGCAACGCATGTAAACTGCGGTCAACTGAAAATTAAGCGAACACACAGCTTATACAGTTAATAAAAAAAAACAATCCATTTATTTGTAAAATGGTATACGGGTTAGTCCAAATGTTACACGCATTAGTGCCACCCATATATTGTGAAATAAAGCCAATTTTTTTCTAAAATACTCTGAATCATACTAGTTTTATCAATATTCTTTTGATTTGAGTTTAATTCTACTCAGGAAAGTTACGAGCAAACAAACTGGAGTGTAATGCATGTAGCTAGCGGAGGGGTCACGTGTGAAAACACGATATGACAACAGGTAGAGTGAATTCGTTTTAGAGGATAGCATATTTGTCTCTATCTGGAATCGAAACAATCGCAGAGAAGACGACAAATGGATTTTATAAAAAGTAAATTTCAAGAGCAAGATTCACAACAATTAAATTTTGCAGACTACGTAATTGGAACGCGCAAAGTTGATAAGCGAATCTGATACCACGAATAATTTCTTTCACTTTAATTTCACTGCCTGCTACCATTGAATTATTATATAATTGAAAAAAAAGGTATCTGCAAGAACTAGATAAGTAAATTATTCCTTTAAAAACTGACCTTTTCCTTCACAACCATGCCTTTAGTTTTTGATATATCCTTAATCAGCTTTGTTACAGATTCTGGCAATGAGTTGTCCCCAGGTGTACCAACGACTTTCTCGTGAATCATTGAATCCAACAAACTGGTGCCATTTCTGAAATTCTCTTTGTCAATGGCAACCAAAGTTACTTCCTGGTTCCTCATAATCACAGTTCCTTCGGACATCACACAAAAAGCGAGTTAGCTTGATGAGGTCAGCACAAACGCACGCTTGAGAAGACCTTAACAGGTGAATAACAAGCATTTACCTTTGATCATATTTGCAGAGAACTTCTGACGAACCACTTCTTCCAAATGGGATTGTTCCGTGGAGAAGATGTTGGCAAGCAATTCAAGTTTGAGGTCATCGAGTTCGGGAACATTTTCTTCTAAATCCTGCAGATCAAATGAGTTAAGCGCTCACCTGTAGGGTGCGATTTAAAACACGTGCGAAAGATCAAAAAAATTGATACAGTACAGTTAGTTTCAGTTTGTTACTGCTTCAGACTATTCGCAATGCACAGCTAATCTACAAATCAATATTTTCCTTTTATGGATAGGAAGATATATGAAGTTGTACACGTCGCAGCCCTCAATGTTTTTTTGTGATTCGCAACAGCATGCGGGTCTCTGTTTTTCAATATTAACTTCTGCAGAAAGCTGTGTAAGAATTGGCGTCAAGCACAACAAACCTGTTCTAAAGCTCAACTCTTGAAAATAAAAGTAAATATCGGCAAACGGGTTGAAACGTTTTCCAAACCACCCAACTGGCTTCACCAGACCAAGAAATCACGCAGTATACTTCAACAATATAAAAAATTACAGCACTGCATTGTTAGGAGCGCTCTTTTGAAAATCTGCAGTTCCGAGCGTAAAAAGCAAGAGTTTTATGAACAAGCTAAGAAATCAACACAGATGTCTTGTGCAATAGAATTCAACAACAATGGGAATTCATGAAACAACAAGCACTATACGCAGTGGTACGAAGACCCAAAAAAATGTGCCAAAATCCGAACTTTGTTCAAACAACACGGTTTGAACAAAGGACACGACACTATTGTCCAAAAATAAACTCGGTACAAACACAAGCAAGGTATTTGGAGTTTTTGTGTAAACAAGTTGATTTCAGTTTCGATCAAAACCAAAAAACGCAACCAAACTTATATTACCATTCTAGATATTTCCTCTCGTGCTCGTGATATGCTTTCGGCACCGCCTTCAAACTCCACTGCTTCGTCTTGCAAGGAGCAACTGATCACGACTTCCCCATCAAACTTCTCGTTAAACATGGTGATGAGATCACAGTCGATCAATACTCTGAACGCAGCAAAATCACGTCAACAAATACCTACACTGCTCTCAGGCCGTCGAAGAAAGTATTTCGAAATGCAAATCGACTTACTTGCACACATCTTTTGGACAGAACTCTTTGAACGGCTCATCACTTTTCTCGTTTGGGTTCGCTTGTGACTGTAATTTTCAAATACAACAAACCAAGTTCAAAGGCTTACTTACACTTGAGAAAAACTTATGCCTGTGAAATGTCAAACTACTACCAAAAGAAACATGTAACACATTATTTACTTTCCACTATGTTGTTTTTGGAAGCACTGAATGATTTTCAATTTTATCTTTCAAACGTATGGCGGAAATCCCAACAATGACTTTGCTCAATGTAAATGGATTCCTACGCAATTTTTGCGGACCTGTTCCATGACTTTCCGGCTTTTCTCCAGACTTAAATTTTTCTGAATGACATAACGAGGTCAAATACAGGCAGGCATTATGGTAGTTAACACTATGAAAGTAAAATTATCAATCTTGAATGAAATATTATGAAAATGCATGTCAAAAGATTAAGTCTGGAAAATTATTTTCTTTTTCCATACTAACAGATCAAAAAAAATTTTTCCAGACTTTTCTAGACTCCGTAGGAATGCTGATATAAGCTTTTCTGGATATCTTTTTTGTTATTAAACAGAACTACTTAAATTTTTTCCGCAATTCACGCGCAAACGAAAGCGATCTGCCACCATCAGGGTTGATAAAAATCATGATTTTTTCAAAAAATCAAAAAAATCGGATTTTTTTAATTAAAATCAGATTTTTTTATTTTTATGATTTTTTTATTTAATGTGTAGAGTGTGGCCACCTAACAAGTAGTAATTTTTCATTTTAAAGAGTTTGTTTCAATAAAAAATTTTGTCCTTTGTTTCTTCTAGTAGAACAACAAGAATTCAGCTGAACTTTCATTCTAACTTTGCACTTATGCATCACACTGAAAGCAGATCAGTTCATAACCCAAGTACTAGTGTACAAAACGAAACAAATTGGAATGACAATACTCAAACCATCACTTCATCAGCTTCGTTAACACTTATGGCATCTTAAGAAGCTTGTATGAAAATACAAGCTTGCCAGCCTTTTCGTGTGAAGTCTATTGCTAAATTGATTATCGTAACGCAGTTTTCAATAATTCAGCTTCTGCAGAAGTAAAACTTACATGCATAAAAGGGTAAAACCCATAATATGTGTCATTACGAAGCTGAATCAAAAATATGTTCTAAAACTGCTATTTCTACAGTCAACAGCCTATATGTTTGCGGGAATTTAGATGTAACTTTTACTTTATGCCAGGTCCGTAGCCATGGGAGCATTCAGGGGCAGTGTCCCTAAATTTTTTGTGCCCCCAAATTTTGCTGTGCCCAGAAAAGTTTGTTTTAAACATATACTTTAATAAAAACAAAAATCTTGCCCCCCTAAAAGTTTATTTTGCCCTCCAAACCTCAAAACCTGGCTACAGGCCTGCTTAATGCTAGCCTATACTTACAAACTTGTAGCATTCTGACAGTTCTAACTTCTGAGTCGGCAAGTGTTAGTGATTTCAGTCCACATATCATTTTTGAAGTTGGTTGGCATAGAATCTATGACCTCACAGTTGCTATGATTGATAAAACTTTGATTGATTTTATAACTTGTGTTGTCATAAGAAGTCTCTGCCTTTTTTAATAATAAGTGAAACCGATAAGAATACCAAGTAAATGTGTCATACAAATCACGGAAAGCTTCAAACCTGCATATGATTTTTGCTTGATTTTTTTGATTTTATAACTGATTTAAATAATGATTTAAATCAATCAACCCTGACTAGAAATAGCTGGACTTTCATTATATAAATCTTTTTTGTGCTTATGCAATAAACCCTTAATGCAAATAAGCTCATAGCACCAGTATCGTTGTACGAAATGTAATATTATCGAAATGTCAATACTGAACTTGCCAGTTTACTAAATTCATTGACAATTATGGCATACATGCATAAAATGTTACAAACCTTTAATGATAATATATCTGTTTCATGAATCAAAAATATGTTCTATAACTATGTTTACAGACAACAGCCTTCATATTTGATAAAATTTAAATGCAACTTTAACTATATGCCAGTCTACACTTTCAAACTTGTGGCATTCTAACAGTTTAGACTACTGAATCTGCAAGGGTTAGTGATTTCAGTCAAGTCCACATGTCATTTTGCAGTTAGCTGACATAGAATCTGTGACCTCACAGGTACTATGATTGATAAAACTATTTAAGTGGTTTTAACTTGTGTCATCATAAGAACTCTTTGCCTTCGCCAGTAACACTGTATAGGCCTATTAGAACGAAAACCTATTGGAATACTAATCAAATGCGTCACAGACATCACACAAAGCTCTAAAATGATTGATTTTTTTTATTTTGACATGATTGATTTTTTGATTTTGATATGATTTTTTAATTGATTTTTTTGATTTTTATTATTTGATTTAAATCATGATTTTTATTGCTTGATTTAAATCACCGATTTAAATCAAATGGTTTTAATCAATCAACCCTGGCCACCATATTCACTACATATAACCTGTGCTTGCTCTGATCTGCTCACTGGCGACGACCAAATATAAATCGTACACTTGTCCTTAATTCCACGCTTGGAGGTTATCGCTCAGATTAGAAGTACTACGGTTGCTTGGCATGTTATTTTGTCGCCAAAACAAGAACGATTGGTAAACCAACCATAAACTTGATAAAACTTAATTAACTTTTTCCGTGAGTGCAAAAGCGTGATACAGCATCAACAACAACTTAAGCAATCAAAAGTATTACCTCTGTCTCTGACGGTTTCGCACCAGGCGGTTGCGGAACTTGCAAATTATTCCGAAATCCTTAATAAATAACATTAATGAACTAAAAATACGTAGCTTAGTCTAAAAAACAGTTTTCGAGGTATCATTAAAAGCATAATCAGGTGAAAAAAACATCAAGAAAATGGGTTTAACTGTTCCACATGCTAACTCTACTAAAATACTAAAATGAGTTTCTGAGGCGTAAAATTCCTCTGTGATAAGTTTGTAACACTGACTGCTTCCCAAACCTTTTTTCTATTGATACGTTTCGAAATTTGAAGGAACACCGTCTAATTTTAAATTGAAATGAAAAGCAGGGCAAACTGAAGAAATGCGATGTTCAAACATTTTATAAAATGTCAGTGGAAGAAAATTGTGTTGAACAAGGGGCATGTCAATATGATGCTTTGATCGATAACCAGCAGTCACCCCCCATATTTGCGTGCTTGTCCTGGCAATGCTTGTTACGAAAAAAGGACTTCAAGAAGGAACAGTTACGAAGGAAAAATGCAACAACATCAGAAATCCTCAAAAAGTGAAAGTAAGTAATGGATGTGCAAAACATTCAGACTTTCATGTATGTTGTATATAAAGTACACCAGAGTTTCATGAATGAACAACACGCAAAATGGCTTCATAAAACTGAGCGAGCAAACAGTGAAACTTTCCAAGGCAAACGTTTGCAGTGCTTGCATTAACAGCTGCTAAGTTAGGGAATCAAAAGTTGTTTATTTCAGACCAGCTAGCAAACTTGTAAGTAGTTTCTTTGAAGTAATTTATCCGGTTGCTAATGTTTCTGCAATTTTTGTCCAATCCGAAAAAGAGTTTCCGCTGCTCAGTGAAACTAACATTTGCAAAAAATGCTTCTCAACGAAAAATGGGCGAAAGTCGGGCAGTACAAAAACGACAGCAATCTTTGCAAATCAAGTTCAAAATTGAATTCTCTCAGCAACTTAACAAATCACCGAAGGTCCAAAAGATTCAAAAGGTTAACGAACATCGGTGGGTTTAAATAAACGTTGAACAGCATTACTGTACCTGCAGGTGGGCCAAATGAACTTGAAACCGGCCAAGGCCAATGCGGTCCGGGCATCAGAGGGGGGTGACCCGGAAAGGCGTAAGCCTAATAAAAAAATAAAGACACGGCATAATGGGGCATTTACTATTCACAGTGAGTACATTTTCTATAATGGCACGTTCCCGACAAAAGTTTAAATTCAAATTCAAATTTCATATTTCGAACCACCGTGACGAATACTAACTTTTGTTATGTCATCTGAAACAGAACTATGTGGCAAAAATCGTTTCGGGCCTTGTTACACAGACAAGGTAGAGTGACATTAAGCGATTCACATTAAATAAAAGTTTCACAGAATACAAGATCAATTCTAAATCAAATATCACGCTTTGATCATCAGACTTATAAAACAGAACACAATTGCGAGAAATACAGTAAATTTTTTAACGATGGACCAAAAAGAGAAAAAACTCTACCACCGGAACTGGATACATGGCCGGTCGAAAAGGCGAGAAGGTTGAGGCAAGCATATTATGGGGCACCGGCGGATGCGAACCATGACCTCGAGGACTCTGAAACATGCATAAAAAACACTGAAAGTAACACGGGGCCGAAAAGAAAACTTTCAAACAAATTCTCTGGCAGAAGGCAGGTTGTCGCGTATCCAAAAACAGAAAACGAAAGAACGGTTTTACCAAGATAAACAATTCATCCTTCTGGTTCAATTACAAAGTAATGATGATCATGTGGAGAGCTGAAACGGGAAACAGACAAGTTTTTTTGCAGCACAAACGAAAGTACAGTGCACGCTGTCGAGCCGTTAATAGAGGTTGCAGTCCATCGTTCTGTTCAAATATGATACTTTTGTGGACATATATTTCCAAGCGACTTTGCGATTTGTGGTGCTACGGCTTTTCTTCCCAGAACATTTCTGTTAGTTTGTCGATAAAAATTCATCTTTTGTTCGAAAAAAATTATCTTTATCACATGAATTTGTTTCCTTGTCTGTTTTAAAAAATACAGTAGAGCTATCTTAGCCGCTTTTATGCAACTAAAAAAGTTTTGAAACATCTACCCATTGCTACGTAATCTTTTGACAATTTTTTTACAAATCGGCTTTGTAACGCACAATGAAACCACGAGGATGTGCAAAAACGCTGGCAGCGAACCAAGCAGTGTGAAAATTCACCACGCACTTGATTCTATAGGGCGTGAAAAAAATGGGGTATCATCAGTTGCAACTAACTGCAGAACCTGGTAAAGTTGAAAAACCTACTTCAAGTTGAAAGCCACCGTCAAAATTCGTGAAAAGAAGCAAAAAATCAGTAGTATTAACAATTTAAATTTTAAAATAAATGTTTAACCAAATTTGATCGAATATTATAACAAGAATCATTATCAAGAACATTAACATTATCAAATGTGTTGCATTCTCGGGAAAATAAAGGTAGTTATTTGACACCTTCGGCACAAAGTAAAACGTTGAATGGCATGAATTACTTTTAAAAAATGTATATCGGGTTCCTGAAAGAGTTGAGCCAAATGGTGAGCTCCAAAGTCTGGACGGAGCGCACCACAAAATGAGAGTCACAATAAAAGCAGATGACAGCGACCAAGCAGACACGTAAGTTTCAGATTCGCCACTGGAAAAATCTATTATATTTAGGGAAACGTGACAGAGCATGCTACTTGACATTTAGGCACGCGGATAAATGCAACGAAATCATCTGTGCAAATGAAAATCGAACCAAGCAACTCATGAGTTATTACATACGACCAACCGTCATATGATGAACTGTATCTAGAAAGATTTTTGGACTGCCATCGCAGAGTGTTTGCAACATCAGGTGACAGTGGAATATAGTGATTTTATGGCACAGCTCAAATTACAGAAAGACTGTTGTCCACTTTGTACAATAAACATTATGTGTTAATTATTTTTCTTGTTGAAAGAAGCAGTGGCACCGGATTTAGTTTCCGTTACAAATGAAAATTTAAGCATTCGTAGGTAGTTAAGTTTTGTAACGCTTTAGGTAAGTGCAGCACCAAATTCACATAACAAACAGAAGCATTATAACGGCTGGTATTTGTGTTGCAATATATTAAGAAAAAGGTAGATGCAACGTGTACGCAGCAATTCTAGGTCTAAATCCAGCGTAAGTTCAACAGCAAAATGCACACGCTGTACATTTGATCATGTTGTAGGACAAATCAAAAATCATTTTTTCATGTCATACGTACTAATTAGATTTATCTACTTGGTCCCACATTTCTATGATGAATTCGTAAACATTAGAAAAGTAATGTGCAATATTAAAACTACTGTAAGACACATTTGTTTCTGTTTCTTTTTTATCTTTTATGAAGTAATGCTTTTAACAATATAGGCGACCTCTGTTTAAACAAGTTACTTCGAATCAACTTGCCTTTATTATTAGTTTGCTGGCAAAAGTTCGAAGTAACCAAAGCATTGCCCAGTGCTCATCCCTACCCATTTAAAAAAGTGATATCGCAACATTTAGTCTCCTTTTTCAAATGTGGTGGTTGTTGCAAGTTTGCTAAAGCGATAAATTAAAACTGATGGTTCTTCTACGGAAATGTGCTCCCTACCTTCTCATGATGTCCCTTTTTCTCTCACAAGTCTTTACCGAACTGTGGCGAACGGCTGTCCTACGGTATAACTCGAGATGTTGCATGTATGGAATGCACGTGAATGATCAAAACCCTTGATCGCTGCTCGCGTCAGGCGTAATCACGGTCTAGGTTTCGGGCACAAAGCCCCTTTAGAAACCCATACGACAAGATACACCACCACAGCGACCAACAATCCACATTTCAAAGCTTCAATATGAAGGCACATCGCATCAGGGCAGGCGAATGGGAGGGTGCAGAGTGCCTCTCTTCTGAAAGGCTTGCAAAACGTACTGTTCGAAACTAATTCAAATCAACAAAAACAAAACTGCTTCAATGTGTATTTATAATAAGTGCTAATGTAAATTGTTGAGGAAGCGCGTAAATGTGCCAGTACTATAATTATTTTATTGACTGGCATTTCCCGTTTCGCCTGACGGACGGTACAACACTAGAAATAGCTGATAGATTGATTTCCGCATCTGCTGCTCTTTACCTAGTTGATTCGCCAAACTTACACCGGGGCTACAATCGCAAACTTTTGTTTCGTCATGCGTCATTGTTGCACTGTGTGCGGATCATCGCACATGATCGTTCAAATAAATACAACACGAACCGGAAAACGAGAGTCTTTTTTCCCATGTGGAGAATGACGTGTTTGTTTGCCACTGGGCGAGTTGCTTGAACTTGATGGTCTGTTAAAACAATTATTCAAAAATTATGACAGCTTAACGCATGAAATCACAAACCTTTAAAAATAGGACGCTGCCAACATGCAGAACATGAAATTTCTTTGTTTGCTGTCTTAAAAGAACCGTGACGTATGAAAAAATCTCTTACGACGTTGCAAATTAAAAATGAAAAAGATTAACTTGTTTGGCAACTGGAGGGATGTAAACGCAATGGCGCTTTCGTGCAAATTCGGGGCAGTCGCACGACACAAATCTATAATGATGTTAGCTTTATATTTTACTTCATAAAAAATCCATTCAAGTCATATTGCATGGTGTTTCACAAACATAATGTTCCAAAGGCTTCTTATGGCCAAAATGACTTTGCGAAAGTAATGCTTGTTGATTTCGTCTTTGGCATTGCAACGATATGGTTTAGTGGTATGGCAAACGCATTCAGAGCCAACTGTCTTGAAATCAGTTCGCCACAGGAGACATTACAGCACATTAAGACCTGTACTTTGACAAAGTGCCACAAAATCCAACTACAGAAACATTTCTAATCGTTTTGCTTCGCTAACTGGTTGACTGTTACATCACCATGCAGGTGAAGCAACCGAGAATGATATTTGAATGTAAAACTTTTAGCATTGACCAAAAACAATTTTCCTTCGTTAAATAGAGTCTACAGCATATTCATGTGAAGATCATTAAATTTATGTTCGTTAGGGTACAAAGTGTCCAGCTGAATTATGTCAACCGGCAATCACCCTCCTGATTCTTTGAAAAACCACAGTACTGCAAAAATTTTGTTTCTTTGAAGAAAAATAAATTGATTAAAGTTCCAACTTAAGACGGGGTTTTATGACATACCACGAATCAGAAAAGCTTGGTGTGAAAAGCATTTCCACAAAAAAACTCAATGAATGGGGCTCATACTTATAGTAAATTGCAAGCGCCTTGTACCATGCATTCATTCATGCACTTTTTATATTACACAAAATATATAGATGTTGAAAGGTAGGATAAACTAATCATTAGAAAAAACAAACGTTACTAAACAGTTTATGACTATGCCATTGCAGTGGCGTAACCAGTCCAAAAATTTGGGGGAGGCCCAAATGTTTGATTTTAGGCGAATAACACTATTCTGTTTGGAAAAACGCCTCTCAAAGCACAAAATGACTATGTTTTCCAAAAATGTTGGGGGGGCATGGCCCCTTTGGCCCCCCTGGCTACACCTATGTGCCATTGCCATTGAGCAATAACATCACATACACAAACATCAACATAATTTGTGTTTAAAAAATTGCAGTACCAATAAAGAGCGACCTCTCATAAAATCACCTACCGGCCAACTATCATTTGACTAATAAATCCATCAATTATACTGACGGCGCCTTCCACTTTCTCTTTTAAACCAACCACTTTAACTGAACCACTGATGTACGTGATCAGAAGCTCAGAGTTTTTCAACTTTTCCAATGATAGAGAGTATCTTCTCCGAACTTCATTTAATTCATCAACATCATAGGGTTTAATTACACAGGCATATTCATTGAAAAATTCAACAACAATTGGTTTGATCTTCTCATCAAAGCCTTTTGCGTCCTTTGGATACATGAAAAATAGTTTCAAGGAATTAATGTCAGCACCAGTTAAATGCAATCGCAATAAAACTTACAAGAAAAGGAGTTATCTGAAAACAAATGTAAAGTTTCAAAAGTGCATTTTAAATGTCACTCAACATTATTTCTTAAAAATGAAATTGAAACAACCAATACAAAACTTTCAAGCAATACACAGTATTTTTTATCATACCGCACAACTCATACAATATAATCACTAAATGCTATTTTTGTGGGCTGCTGCAGATTGGCTTCTATTGCGTCAAACCTGAATTGCATCTTTTAGCCACTGCTAAACTCTTTGTGCTGACTGCCCATACTAATTTGTAAAACTGTTGTTGTAAATGAACAAACTAACTTTAAATACCTGTGTGTTCGAGCAGAGTGGCACAAACCAATATCATGTTTTTATCTTTTTCTGTTGAGCATCAAAAGCTTTTTGTTTTCATAGTGTCTGTCTTTATGACAGCGCATATATTAATTGGATATTTTAATATGACTGTGCCTTGGCTTACTGAATCACTAAATGTTCGATGAATAAAGTACAAATTCTAACTAGGACGAAGATGTAAACAAGATTTTTGAAAAATTTGAGCCATGTGCATTTCAAACTCCCTTTTGATCCGCAAACATTATTCGAAACATGGTGGAGTTATCAAATTATACAAAATGGCGTCTTCCGAGAAGTTTAATACAAAATGATTCACACAACAATTGTGAGCTGAAAATTTTAAAGATGGCTATCATTACGTTGTGGCTGGTAAAGCCTTCACAACATGGAAAACATATTGAAACAAAATATTATAGCATGCAGCCTTTCCTCCAAAGCGTAATGATGGTTTACTGTATAACATCCTCACACCTATATCCACGCGTGAAGCTTAAGCATACACCACAATGACAAGGAACACGCAAATACATGAATGAACTCGAGATTACATACGTGGAAGTAGTAGAAACGCATACGTTTGATGGGGCTAATACATTTACTTTGATGAACACAAGCATAAAGGGCATACGCATGAGTGATACCATCATGATTATTATAATGTAGTGCTGCGATGATTTTCCATGTGCACTGATTTACACAACGCATGGGGTTGATGGGAGGCTGAAAAGGACCAGGGGTCATTTAGGCTGCAGGCCTCCCATGAATTACATTATAAAACAACTCGTTTTAAAGTATAAAGCTATGCTGCCTCTCAACTTCACCAACCAGCTTTGAAAGCATTGTAGCATTATACAGTGTGGCATGAAACTATGTTTGCTAACCAGTCAAGAACTTCGAAAAACAGTGACATATATGCAAGCTTTTTGGAGACTTCTATGCAGATGCTGGGAATCAAAGTGTGAGCATGTGTACTGTTTAACCTAGTGGTAATTATGTGAATGGTAGAAGTTGTTTTGGCAACTGTGCAGCAGCACTTTTGGCTCTATGAGCACTTCTTTCCAGCTCAGTTACCACCACCAACACACTTATTAAACATTTTATCAACAATGCTTTCTGATTGACTTTTTCATATCTTTAAGCTGATGATTTCATTCTGCATTAAGCATTTGTATCAAAAGATATTCAGTGCTGTTGACTGATTACCACCTAAGTGCCTCTAGATTACTTTTAAAAACTAGGTGTTTTCCTGGTGGTTCCTGTTTTCTAGTGTTTTACAACAGGCAATTCAATGGCATTAACACAGTGTTCACAAAAAATACCCAAATGAAAACTGGAAGTATTTCATGCAAAATCAACACTGTACCTCATATGGCACTGGAGTAAACTTCAACCCAGCAGGATCCCTTAAACTAGGATACGCCTCATAACGAGCTATTCTTTTTACAAGCTCTTTTAACTTAAGTGTTTCAGCTGGTCTGTTCATCACAAATTTCAGAACTTCCTTGAACTGTTTATGCTTTTCTTCATAAATGAAACAGTTGGATGGTTGTTGATTCTTGCTGGCAGCTTCTGATCTGTTATTGAATATGCTTCATTTAAATATTCTATCAACCAGGTTTTGTTAAAAAAAATCCACAGTGAGGTGATTTTGCAAAAAAACAGCACATAAACTCTTTTACCAGTAAAAACAAATGAGTCAGTAAGCCATGTACCATGTTGTTTCACACGACTTTTTTATGAGCTTGTCCACAATTTGATTGTAATTAGTCTTGGTGTCACAAACGAAAATATTTAGATAACAGATAAGAAACAGAAAAAAGCTATTTTGGTGATATACTTTATGAATTTCAATTGCCACACATGCAGCTTCGACTAAAATACAATGAAATACACAAAATTTTTAATGCAAGCTTAGATTTTTTATAGTAGTATCAGAATGATCCAACTTATATGCAATCCAAGAAAAACACATAGCATATACCAATTTCCCACCTCAGTGAGAGCATGTTGGTGATGTATCCAGATAGTTTTTGCATTGCTGATGCTACACTGCTTTTCACACCCACAACCATCACAGTGGATTGCTTGAAACCACGCCACTCAACAGAAACATCAGGAATGTTTAAAAGTGAAAAGCTGCTTTGATTTTGAAGTTTTGCTTTCTCAACATCATCTGCATTGAATTGTTTCTCTATGCATGAGTAGTCATGAAAGAAATTATCCAATGTCTCTTTAATTTCATGATCAGAGACAGTATCCGAAAGCACCTGTCACAAATGCTGCATTACCTACATTGCCAATAACTGCTATACTTTAGCTACTGAATTCTTTAAAAATTGCAGATAATACTGCCATCACCACTTGGTTAAAAATTAGATATCCTTGTGCATTCGTTAGAACCATCAAAGGCGGTGTCCTATTGTGTTTGCCATTTGTGGCACTGAAACATTCATAGGGCCTATAACAGGGGATGGCAAACTTGTCATTTGCAGAAAAACAAAAACACCAGCGAGTCATAAAATCAGTTTGTACCAACAATGCAAAGATAGTAAAGAACAGAAGTTTTACATAGAAACACCTACAGTAATTGAAATGCAAGAAATGCATTTTTTATCAATACTAGGTTTTTCTTTGATTTTCTACTCCCTGAACATCTGGACAATACATTGTTAAAGCTGTGTGAATTACAGTAATTCTCCAAAGTGTTCACTTGTTGGGCTTGCCCAATATTTTGATTTCACAAACTTCATCACAGAAGATAAAAATTCACAGCAATATGTCATGCTAAATACAGAAATGAGTCATACACTGGTATTTTAGGTTTCTGTAGGACTGTTGTTGACAACCTGAGAACATGAGCACTACCTTGGAAAGGTTAAGGGGTATGAGAATTCCTTTCTTTAGCAGAACCATTAAAGAAAGCAATTGATTATTTTTAGGAAATGTAAATCTTGTTTTTGCTCCAAAAGCATGCAACATATTCAATTGCTATTTACATTATGTAGGATTTCTTTGATATTATGCAAACCACTTGTTTGTGCAACTTTTAATTACTTTTAAATAGAATTTGAAAAATTCTAGAATTTGAAAAACAATAACTGCAAGGGATCATTAGCTAAAAATCATTTTTGAAGTGGCCAGTGACTGAGAATTTAAGTAAAAAGTCATGGAAGGATGAGTGATTTAGTTTCAAAATCACCTCAAAAACGAAATGGTTGAAACACATTCAACATAGAAAGCATTATCTTAGTCCAAACCAATTAAACATGCACAATTCAGCAACGAAAAGTTTCAAGCACAGTTTGCACAATACAAAGCTAACAGTGTGGAAGTGGGGATCTGCAGATTTGCATGTTCAGATAGAGTTATTCTTTTACATGCTAAATCGACTTAAACTATTTCCAAGTAAAATAACTTGAGCCAAAATTAGTTCATAAACAATA
>Ga0210059_1002511_pt1 | contig 28817 bp, 21 predicted proteins | sample Ectturendosymbi2_FD_188042 | JGI IMG/M metagenome (GOLD analysis project Ga0210059, IMG submission 188042) | Ecteinascidia turbinata endosymbiont from Florida, USA - Sample 2 (SPAdes) (version 2) | ecosystem: Host-associated > Tunicates > Ascidians > Unclassified | place: Key West, Florida...
CTTTTTGTTTCATATGTCGACTTTTACGCAGGACTGAAGATGTGTAATACACGAAACTAGTTTCCTTACGCAATAAATTGCGATAGATTCGCTTGGTGTGGGTCACTGTTGTGGCTTTACAAATATTACTCTAAATTTCCTATATTGTTCATCTAATAAGCTCTTCTAATGTACGTAAACTTCCTTCTTACTTCAGCAATGTACGCACAATGTGATGATATGTGGATTAAGGATCTTTGTATAAGATAGGTGGTCGCTTGAATGGATTTTGCCTAGGGCAGGGTGGATTTTGCCTAGGGCAAGTCTAAAACGACCTTTCAAGCTAGAAAAATTTTAAAATACCGCTAGAATGAGACCAATTGTATAGGCCGCTGGAACAATTATCCGCTATAATCTAACGGATTTAGGCCGCCATACCAGTTATTCAGGAGCTATAGGCTTACTGCAAGATTAAAATCTGCTAAATCTAGCGGAAAATCCGCTTAATTGGCAACCCTGGCCTAGGGTGCTTACAAGTCTATCAATAACGTGCTGTTGTCAGGGTCAGCAAGGCATGCCCTCCTTATTTTATCAACTTCACTTCAATAATTTCAAGGTTACCATTTCTGTTATTTTCATTTCTTGATTTTCCTGGCCCTGCCGCTTTATCAGAGTACCTTCATATCGAAGACTTCACTAAACCGTGTTTGGGCCATCTACTGTATTAGGTTAGGAACACTCTCAAAATACCAGCATTATTGGCGTTAATATACAATTTGATCAAGAAATTTTGTTTTTAGGATGCATCACGTTTTTTACCAAACAGAGTCTAGATGGCACTGAAGACTTTCTGGCATCGCTTCTGTCAAAATTGTATCCGCAAAAGGAACTAAAAAATGGTGAAATACAAAAAACAAAAAATTAGGATATTTTGTTGTGAAGGCCATTTGGCCTTGGGATGTGCCGTTATGCCGAAATATATTTTTAGAAATCAACGTTGAGGGGCCCCTGTAGGCATTGTGGGGAGGGCAGTGTTGGGCTGCTACTGCACTGTCAGGAACAAAAGCAGTCGCAATCAAAGTAATGAAAAAGGCAGCGGTGAAGTCACCTGACTACACTGCCATTACTTATTGAGTACCTCACTGGCCTCGTGTAGTCTGAAAAATGGATTCAGGTGTTTTGTTCCACGCATTGTACGTAACAATAACCAATTCTCAACGCCGTAAAAAGGGAGTGCTCATCGTCATTAACTTCAATCCTTTGCGCTCATTCTTCTACAGAGATCTTTTGTTAGCGGCATAGTAAAAAAACGGGCGTTGAACCAAAACAAAAGCACAAATATAATGCTTACAGAAATGCTGGAAATTGCCCTTACTCCCAAAAGTTTGGGGTCCCCGAGATCGGGGGCCCTAGGCTTAAGCCTTTTTAGCCTAATGGTAAATCCGCGCCTGGGTCCAGCACATTATTATACTCTATAATATCTGGCAATTTTCTTTTTGCACAATTAGCAAAAGGGTCACACAGCACTAGCAGAATACTGCTTTGCAAACCATGCAAGCCCTATCAGTCACTCTTTGCTAAATCTTTCGCCACTCTCGTAAGCAGCTCTACCGCCTTTGGATGCATTAGCTGATTGAAACACACACCTAAATCTATGTTCGTTTCTTTTCAGAACTTCTCAGCTCTCTTCCAATCTCGCTTTCCGCTTATCCATAGTGCATGCTCACTCCCATGTTAACCAAAATCACTTTCAACACCACTATCGGTTTCTCTGTTTCCGCTTTGCAATAAAGCAAATAAATTGGTTTAAAATCTCAACTAAACCCTCCGACAAAAATATACCAAATTTTTCATATGTACCAAATGAAAAATTTGTATTCCAATCACTTTCAAAATGTGTATATATTTACCAGTTGGCAACGCGTTCATGTAGGTTTTCGTAACGTTTATTTAAAAATATTTTGATTTTTTTTTTGCTGGAAATGTCGCATCGTGCCAAGGATTATCGCTCAGAAATGGGTTTTTTAGATTGTTTTGACAACATTTTTTTCAATTTGCGCAGATGTTTTAGCGGAGATTTGTTGATCGAAACAATACACCTCTTCGCAGATTACTGGTACTCACTTATTTGGCGTACAGGCCGATTATTATAAAAATCTAATCCTGTGTGACCCCAACATGATGATTCGAAAGAAATTACAAATACAGCTGGTGTTATTTGTGCTGACACAGCAGTGTTTTGTCATTTGAAAAATCACTTTGCTGGCATGTTTTAGAATTTGACTTTCCGCTTGGGAAAGCGGAAAAACTTGTAAAAATAGAAAGAAAATGCAATCTTGTGTGTAAGTGCTTTAGCTGACATGCTGTAGAAGTTGAAAATAGTTGCCAAGTGAACCTGGCCCGAATGGTATTACTTCAATTTGCTGAATATGAGATGTGCGGTCTTGCAAATGACTCATGTTCTTTGAGATCACAATAAAATTTGGAGCAGAGTTAATATTGGAGTCCAATGTAAAAAATAATAATAAAAGAAGCGCAAAACGTTGGACAAGGACGCACATGGCTTGTGTATGCTAAAAGAAGTCAATACTTAAATATTAATCAATACTGCAGACCTCGTACCGGCAAAAGATCACCGCAGAGACTGAGTAAAACGTTGAAGATCTATGCCATTCTGAAATTCGTCTTTCGGTTCAATCCACCTTGATATCCTTTCTAGTAAGTTTCTGTCTGTGACCATGATTAACATGTAAATTGCTCCCCTTTCGGTATAAGAGAACCGCGTGCGTGTTTGATGATCTGACACCAAGCGGTTTAATTATTGACTTTCATTCGCAATGAAAACTATGGTTTTCCAAACATGGAAAATAATTTCATTTACAATTTTTCTTCTGGTTGTTGTCTCTTAAAATGGCTTGTCTTTCATTTTTAATTTTTTTGCTAGAAACACTTAACATCTACAATCACATGGTTCAAATCTTTCCATCAATTGATTTGCTTAGTAAAGCATGCCAACAATTTCCAGTGAGTAATCAATTTCAACCACACGATCTTGAAAGCTTGATGAACTTTATGTAGAATGTTAAAATGACAGTTTCATGTATGCTTAATTCAGTTTCACGTCAGTGTTTGTCAAAGTTCAGCGTATTTCCTGCAAGTATGTGTTTCGTTAAATTTCTGGCATTCTCAAAGAAGGTCTATGTCAGCGGTTCTTAAACATCTGTGGGGCACGCACCCCTAGTAAATCCAAATAAAAGTTACGGACCCCCCAAGTGAAACGTTTCAAAAAATATTCGAAATTAGTTTTCATTCATCGTGGTAGTAATCGAAATGTCTGCAAAGCCTGTTAACCCTTTACATCACATTCACGACCCATTAAATCAAATGGACGGAACCTAGGGTAAACATTCTTGGTCTATGTATTTCTTGTAAATGAGTATGAAACTGCTATGTTTCAAGCGTTTGCTATTCATAATTACACAATGCATTCTGCTTTTATTCTCAAAGGTATATACGTTAATGATCACAGTGCACATACAGTATTCGTATTGCTGCTTTACACTACCCTTTGGACAATAACACTCATAGCGAGTAATACACCTCATGACAAATGCTTTTCTCTCTCCCCAGATGCAAATATCTTTTTTCTTTAAAGTTTGACATAAACTCCCTAATTTCACCCAATTTTTGTGCGCATTTTGCTCCACGTTTTACCACTGGTAGTTGAAAGAGTCCAGTTTTTAATGAATATCTCTAAAAATAATGCACTGTCTTCCGCTAATAGCATGTGAATTTCATCGAAAGATTTAAGTAAGTTTGAGGTTTTGTGTCCACTTGGTCTGCTTGCCATAATTTAGTTGCTTTGATTTCGTAAATGACCTGAAAGATGGATGAGAACAAAACCAAGAGTGACAAAAATTTGCTTCAATGCGTACAAGTGCGGTAGCAGCTACAAGCATGCCAAAGAGGAAACCATGGCATGATAACGCACTTGTATTTTTTCACTCGGGCTTTTTACATGACGCGTGAGCTCATTAGCTCACTCACTGGTCACGTGACATGATTACTGCTGAATCACCAAATGCCTGAGCGATCGAAAGAGCTTTCCGGAAAGTGAGCACAGCACGGCGTACGCTCGTAGTTGCTTGGTTCGTAAGTGAGCTCCCTGGTAAAAGTGTGGTCGCGAAGCAGGCACCTTATGTTAAGCACAGCAGTCGCCTTAACGCCTGCGTTGGTTGGATGCTGCAAGAGTGAATTTAAATCACGTCTGCCGTTTTGAAATGGTACAGCGTGTTGGTTTTAACTTAGCTTTGCAATCAAGGTTGCCAGACGTCCTTGAGCGCCAAGAATTGTCCTTGAATTTGCAACCAAAATTCGTTATGTTCTTGATTCTTGAAAAACATCTTGTTGTCCTTGAAAATTTTCCGGCGTCCTTGAAAATTCTTGAAAAGATTTAAATTGTTAATTTTTGAAATATTGATTGCACTCTTACATTGAACATTCAAGAATCAAAAATAAACAATGTGAATGAACAGAACAATGTGTAGATTTGTTCCATCTTAAACAGTTGTGTAGTAAAAAGTAAATTATTCAAGAACGGTTGCATCATCATATTCATAATATGTTTTGTTTAATTTTCAATTCGTACATGGTTAGCTGTAGTCTGACTTGCCTATACCTCAGAGCTTGCTGTAAGGGTGAAAATAGCCATGGGCGTCCACAGAAATTTTTCCAGGGGAAGGGGCAACGTCATCATATTACTTATAATTTTCAGGTTGCTGACGTTGCAATGCAAATGGACGTTCACAAAACGCTTTACTGTTTCTACACCACAAAGAAAATGCCTCATGAAAGCACGCGCTCCGTTTGCATCTATTTGGAAATCTTTTTCAAGTGCTGCTGTATACGAGTTTGCCACAAAAGTGTACTTTCGGTCATCCGTTACAGTGTTTGCTGAATTTGGTACATAAATCTCGTTATCATTGTGAACTCCACCATGGGCGTCGGAAGGAGGGGCAAGGCCCCTGGATTTTGAAAATTTCACCAAAAAAAAAGGTTTTCTTAGTTTCGAGTGGGAATAAACATATTTCACCACTTTTGGCTCCCCCTAGAAAAATTTTGGAAAAATCCCCTAGTGGTCGCCCTTGGAAAAAATCCTTCCGACGCCCATGAACTCCAATCACCTGAGTCTGAAATGGACTTGAACTATCAACAACTGTTTGCGGTTCTCTCATTAGTCCGTGCTGGTTGAACAGAACTCACTTCTGAAATCTTTTGTTCGCATGGGTTTCTACACTTCGGCTATCAGAAATGCTTTTTCTTTTCATAAACTGCCTAATATCCATTTTTGCGAGCACTTTTTACAAATATGTAATATTTTAAGACAATAAACGACCAGATCAACCTAGCGGTGAAAAAGCAAGAAAGTCAGGCACTCTCGCAAAACCGTTTCACGCAATGAGATATAGACCTGTATCTTAACACGACTATCGGACAACGTTAGAACTTGCTAAAATTAGAATAGGCCAACACGCAGGCGTAAAAACTGAGCACATGAATTATGAAAACTCGCCACAGAAAGTATGATTTTGCGCGTAGTACTCACTGAGAAGTCAGAACTAAGCCTTAACGAAAAAGACGTATTCCCACAGACCTTTCACAGAAGTATTTCCAACAAGCCACGTAGTTTATACTGTGTGAAAAGAAGCCTGCATAAGCGTATCTTAAAGCTCTTCATTCAGGCACATTGGCCACAGTCTCACACTATCATGGATTTTTCAAACTTCAGGAAGCATTGCTACATATTCACCCCTGCTGCTTTTCACACAGTATGAAACGTACGTTTAACCGTTATCAGTAGTCACTGTCTCGCTGCATCACCTGCCAAAGATGTTTGAGGTCAACAGTCACAAGCGAAAACACGCAATAACTATCTAACTTAAAGTGAACCTTTGACATTCGTTGCCACGTTATTGTTACGCAAAAAAGGGCAACAGTAGAACAATGCGCTCGCAAGTTAGGCAACGTGACTCTACAGTCTGCAGACAAAGGAGTGGCCATGAGTGAACTGCAAAGTCATCACTGCATCACACCAGATTAGTGAAGCTGGCTCTTGTGAGTGCCATACCGGTAAATAAATTGTTATTGCAAGAATCAAATCAATTAATCGGAATCAATATGCTGACTTCAGATTTTCTAAAAATTTTTGTTTCTTGGTGCCAATTCCAAGGGGCGGGGAAAATGACCGTTTCTCCCCCACTGCAGACGCCCTGGAAAGTAGCTCACGGTGTCTCATTGAAAAGTAAAATGTCCTTGAAAAAACTTCAAGTGACCTGGCAACCCTATTTGCAATCCATACTGCAGCAATAACGACATCAAACCGCTGTGTGAATGTGGAGTGCAGTGAAATTCTGCACGCTACGTAACATGGCCTGGTTGTACTATTTGTAGAACGCTAGACTGCTGTTTCACTGCAGTTTTGAATGCCAATATTGTTACAGACAAATTTTGCCTATAACAAATATTGCTGTACAGAAGCCAAGCCTGTGGAAACACGCCCTAACCTCGAATCCAGTCAAACAAGATTCAAAAGAATCTCAACCAATCAGAACTCACCATTCGATCGACTGATCCTGACGTCAGTCACGAAAAACGTGACGCAAAGACGTATCAAGCCTTAACAAGGTTGTTTATGGTGCTAGGCAACCGAATGCAACTAAGCATCATTCAAGCATTCGAACTGACCAATGGTAAAATAATTATTTAATGGGATATAATTAAGAACCAATCAAGACACTCCAATGAACTGGTAGTGTCCAAGAATTCGAGTATAAAAGGCCTCGAATTTGCACCAAAAATCAATTGAAATTAATTCCACTCGAAAGTAATTTCGCTCCTTCTGCCTGATTGATCAAAGGTCACAGGTCAAAGTCGATTATGGCATTGTATTCGTTCCTGCTACTGGTAATCGACCAAGAAGTAAAAATAGTGATCCGTGGCACGACCAGTCACTATGTTAGCTTAGAGTTTCATAACTGGTTAGTCTTAGCAGGATTCCGCCAAGCTAGACAAGGCTTGTCCGGGATAAACTCTGCCAAAAATGGGCGACAAGAATAGGCTTGTCCGGATTAATCCCTGCCAGTTTAAATGATAACATCTGCATTGTAAGAATGAAACTCTGTTAGGCTAGTATCGATGTATCATGACATCGCAAGCCTTGACATTACGAAATACTGTAAGGCTAGAATGTTAGCCAGTCATGTTCGTGTTTTAATGCATGAATAATGCTAAGCGAACAACTAAAAACATTCAGCTGTGGAAGATACTACCCTCAGGTTTGATTAATGACAGACTTACGTTGAGAAGTTTCCAGCAATGCTCTGAAAGATCAGAGCATAATGCAAAGAGTCGAAATGTGACAGCAGACAGTATCATAGTCACACTATTGTGAATTAAGCCATATTTAGGACATAGCTTAGACTTAATTTATTTTATAAAGGTTATTAAATACATAAGTAGAGAGTTGCATGAGCGTTATTATTCGAGAAGTATTCGGGATTGGAATACTGTTATTTGGTGAGTACCATTATATGCTTATTATCATGTATTCTCATAAACAATAAAATTTATAAAATAAATATTACTTACGAGTGTTATTTGGAGTAAAACTACGAAGGTATCAGTGGCAAGAGGCCTTTCAAGCAGACTAGCTTCTGTGATGAAGGACCTGGATTCAGTAAAGAAACGAACCCACATTTAGATTACTACTGGACCCGAAGGGGTTACATATCCTCACATCCGGGAGCAATGAACCTTAACAATATTGTCCATTGGAAAATTCTGTTGCAATTTACATAAAACATAAACGGCCTAGCTAATTGCTGATGGTGGTTTGCCTCCAAAAAGTACTGTAAGACACCATGCTTGTTGGAATGCAATCTGATCGTGTTTCAACTGCAAAAATTGGGTGTTGTAGTAGGTATCCGCATGATGGTGATAACCCCTTTGTTTTGTCTGACCCATGCTGAAACGTTGCAGTAGTCTGTCTAAAGAAATGATTTGTAATCCTGGCCTAATCTGTTTTTGCCTTTCATCACCCTGAAACAAGCTAGGTTTTGTGAAAAGTTATGACTACTGTGCCTCTTAAGTGCTGTCGCAGAAAACTGTTCTACGTTTGTCATTTGTAACTGGTAAACCTACAGCTTTACAATGACCAAAAGAATTAGTTTACTCGTGAAGCTAGCCTACGGACCGCAGCGCAGAACACTCAGCCCAATCGTTCTGACGCGCCTCGTAAACACGCAGCTCCAACGTTCTCGATTTAGTTCAATTGCACTGAGCTCTCTTGATGTCAAAACTCTCTTCGACCGCACTTGCTAACACGACCATTTAAATGGCCTACTGATGCGCTGTTCTTTCTATGCCTGAACACTTTTACCTTTCCAAACATCACGGTTATAGCATATATAGCAAGCTGAACATCTCGGAGGCCTTGGTCATAGACATATTTGCTTACGGCATTGCTCAATAGTGGCAGTAAAAGTTTGTGATTTCTTGAAGTGCTAAAAGCTAAATGCACTCTAAATCGTGATCACTGTCATGGCATGTTCTGCAACATGGTTGCCGTATTTAGATAGGCATCCGGTTGAGTAAATCCAGGAGTTGGAAGTTAATTTTAAAGAGATTAATTTCACAGTCACGTTTTGAATGCGGAAGAAGCGTGGTAGTTACAATAAAGGCGACAAAAGATCAAAGTTATATTTCTCATTCTTCATTACGGAATACATAAGTACGACTGGTTATTTTGATGCATCAGTGACGTAGTCATGCAAGACATGGTTACTATAATACATAATTTTGTTTATTTCGTTGCACTGTAACGTAGGTGTTGCGTAGTATGGGGCAACAAAAACTTTTTTATATTAGCGTGGGAAGGTCAATACCATTGCTACACTGGTGTAGAATAAATACAAGTGTACACAAATAGAGTGAAAAACTTAAATCGAACAAGGAAAATTTAAAAAAAAGTATCGTTTTGTAGTCCAGTGCTTCTTAACCTTTTTTCAGTTCCGTTCACCCCTGTTATGTTATCAATTGCTGCATTCCCATTCATTCTATTGTGAATGCATGGCCAATGTGGCAATAATCATGGTACATTGAATGTTCATTGTATCAATAAACAACGTTACTTGCTGTACTTTATCCGCAGCATAATTTCCGCCATGCAGCAAATTGGCTTCCGATCTTCAAACATGGTTTGATTACAGACTCAGCTTACAACTGCACATGAGCTATTTGAAGAAAGGCAAGGAGAAGAGGGTTTTTACTAGAAGAGTCATTTACGGCTGATGACTGGAGGGAATTTTGCTACATGCACAAATATTCGCGCTGTTGCTCGACAAATTGCGGCGACTTGTGATGAACAAGGGCGTACGCAAGGGGGGTGGGTTGGGGTTAAACCCCCGCCTTGAGCTTGATATTTTACAAATCTTTATTACCTGCGCAAAGGAAATTAAATGTTTTCGCATACTTTTTGCTTGTTAATTTGTCGACTTAATGCAAATACCACGGAATAAATTTGCATGCAAATTTCAAGGAACATTGTGAATGGGCCAAAAAGTAATAATTAGGTTTTGGTGAGTATCAGGGTTATCTTCTGCGCCCAGAAACGATCTCGCCACTTTTTGCAGACCTATCTTCCACTACGCATGTTTAAGATTGCCTTCCGCGATAGTTCACTTTGTCCGAAGTAATTGTCTTTATTTTGTCTGCTGTGGCTGATCAGCGCAAGCGTTGATCGTATAGGCTATATTACCAAATTCTGTAGCATGATAGAACTGTTGCACGAGCTCAAAAACAGCAGTTTCTAACATAGAAGCATTCAGGTATTTCATAATGTCTCAGCAGGGGAAAGGAAAACTAAGTTTTCTGGACTTCCATACATAACAAAAAATTGAAAGTATACTTGCGTACTTGATGCGCATTTTCAATTCTTGTGTAATGTGTAGTTTAGCAAGATTCGATCCTTGCAAACCGGGGTGTGCGCCAGCCAGTTATGAACTCCTGTGTCGCACATTAAGTTTAATTTCCTCCGACATCCTAACTTGGAGCGCTGATAGTTTAGATTCAGTGCAATGAAACATAAAATAAAGGGAGTGTGTTTGCGTGTAGAAGAATGTGCATATTATGTCAACAAACTTCGCCAAAAGTTTAGTTTGGACACATGAATATGACGTCAAATTGTGACGTCACAAAGACCGCACACCACAAACAAATGACCACCATATGCCACGGAATGAAAGCCCCAATGAAAATTTTCTGTGTACGCCACTGGTGATGAATGCCGTGTTTGTTTTGAAATCAGGCCTTCTCAAACATTTTTCGTCTGTGACCCGTTGAAGAGGTTTTTCTACGCAACCCCTTTGAATGAGAGTCTAGGTGATAATGATATGCGTAAACGTCTCATTATGAATCTCAAGAGGCATTTTTGTCCATGGCGAAATGATACAAATGCACACCATCCACGAAAGTAACTGTACAGTAATAAAACTACCACTTAATGGAGATGTAAGGCGAAAAAAATTTAAAAAATACAATTCAGTTTACGGAAGTTATCAAGTGCAAGGTGCAGTTAGTGGGATGGAAGCACTTAATCATTTTTACACAGATCATACATTCGTAGATTGATACAAGACAACGCGGGATGAAGTACATTCACAGCATTTTTCAAAAAGGATCCATTTTTGGACTTCGTGATTATCACTTGTGCGAATGCCGCTTTACACAACATGTTGTGCTAAAAGGCAAGAGTTTATGAATGACTAGATCAGAAATGACTGGGAAAACATTGCTTGTCCTTATCCAAAAATTACTGGTTTGAAATTTCCAGTAAAACTTTTACCTTTTAATAAGATAACTCCCCAAACTCATCCTGGGTTTATAATGGCAGGTTTGCAGTCGCTTGAAAATTCAATTGTGTGTGGTTTGTGGATCCAGCTTTTTCTGAATCACAGTCCAAAGTTCTTCTGAAACTGTGTATGAAGCTTTTACCTTTAGTCTAAATCTAGTCAGTTTGCTGTCAAAGTAGTTAGCTTAACCCCTAAACTAGACCTAGAGTTCTAAATACAAGAATGCCTTCGTGTCGGAATGAATGCAATAAGGTCAATATTGGTCAGTGCGTTGAAACAATCATGACGGTACAACGCATAACTTGTGATTGGTTGATTATTATCATTTGATAGTTCAGGCAGACATCCTAGCAAACATCCGAGAGCATGAAGCACGGTATTTTCCCTAAAAGCATGGGTGCAATTTTGTTGTACAATGCGGGGGAACAGCTTGGTGTGAAACCAATATAGTCATCGGGTTGATGCAAAAGTGACGTTTCATATATACAGATACCCAATCTAGTCTCTAGAGGTGTGTTGAGAGCAACAGTAGTCACGCTTTGTCCTTGCAGATGATTTACATATTAATATACTTAAATTTGTTGCTGGACATGGTGCTGTAGTTCAGCCTGTTTCCATTAATATCGTATTTGGATACAAACAAGCACAGCAATATAGTAGAAAACATCAACTGTGTTTTATCAGAGCTGTCAGTTGGAGTGAACAAATTGGTGAATCGCATTGGTCGCACGTGCATATCACTGTTACAGTAGAACACTTCAACTTTCATGCATTTTTTAAGAAGTGTGGGTTACAGCGCGATTTGATATCTTGTTCAAGTCGCTTAACGTTACAAAGACGATAAATATTTTTCTTGCACATTTCCGTATTTTGAAAAAGATGCAAACCTTTTTAATGCTACTGGGCATCATGCATGCAGCCCCACCCCCACCAAATCTCCATTGATATCCTCTTACCAGCAGCAAAGTTAGCGTAGCCTACTCCACAACATGATTTCCATCTATATTTACTGTTGGTAGGTGAAGGATGTATCCTTTCAATCTCCTCTTGTTGGCCCCTGCATACATACCCACAGAGAGTTGTAAAAGGGCCTCATTCTGAAACCTGAATCCGGCCGGAACCCGAAATCACAAGCCTGAACCCGGCTCGAGCCCGACATTTATTTTTGAAGTTCGATTTAGGCCCGAAAGCCAATTTTACCGAGGAAGTTAAGATATGTGCAACTGCGGAGTAACAAAAAAGCGTTGTGTTCGGGTATAGCTGCAGGTGCACGGTTTATCACACCCAAAATAACAACGACCTTGACCAAAACATTGGCATAATCTGGCACAAACGTAGCATGTTAGTAAACGATAATGCTGCAGAATATAATGTTTCTCAAGAAAAAAAGAAACTATCACGAAACTATCCACGATGGCGCTATAGGCATGACAAGCCGGCTTGTAGGCTTTTTGAAACAAGCCACGAATCGCGTGAGTGATTGATCTCTTTGAGGCAAAGCCATCGCGTGCTAATTTCTTCACCACTGTCGCCTTCTCACAAAGGGTGGGAGACTGATCCGAGCAGAGAAGAAAAAAACGCAACTGTGTTTGCAAATAGAATTAGCTGAAAAAAAATCACAATCACTTCACTCACAGAAGTTACCACGATGAGCACAACTAATCTAGTTACGAAAGAAAAAATTCGTTACTCCTAATGCTATAAAAAAAGTTTTGTATGCAGGCCCGAAATCATCCCGAAATATTTTGACAAACTTAAGCCTGAGCCCGGCCCGATCCGAAAATCCCGGCCTGACTTACAACTCTGCACCATGTCAAAAGTTTCATTCAGAGAGTTCTACTTGAATAACGACACGAAAATATATTTGAGATTAAATCAAAATGCACAATGAATTGGCAAAAAAGTACCAAGTTTCACCTTTAACACGAAAAGAATGTCCAACAAAACTAGGTGTGATGTACTTGTAAAACAAATGTTTCGCACTTGGGTGAAAACGTTGCTGCATTGTGGGTTTGGTTAAACTCAAGTAAAGCAAATAACTTACGAACCAATGCATTCAGCCCAAGCAAAAAGTTTAAGAGTCAAGGAAAAAATATATTTTTTATTTGTTGGTCACCATTGTCACAACATTACAATAAGTGAGGATAAACGTATATTTTATCCTTATTTCCGAGTCAAGTCCCTACGTTTTGAGCTATAGGTCAATATACAGCCATGTAAATACTGTAGGCAACTTCTCCACCGTTTTGATTGAAATCCTGTTCACTAATAGTTGAAGACGGTCTTTTGCAAAACTGCTGCCCATCCCAAAACTAAGTCTCCACAATAGTGTTGCATTTTTGTCTTCGGCAAAAGCTTCGCAGAGATTTGCCTGAAAATCTAACTTTCTAATATATGCAATAGCATGATTGACCCCCCGAAATTTTCACAAACGTTTGTATTTGTTAGATACAGCAACAACTTACATCATTTTGCCCACCCCCCAAAATTATCAGTTGGTTGCGGCCCTATCTGTTAGGGCCTGTGCTTTAACGTTGTTACAACCAACGTTAAAGCACAGCCCGTTAAATTTCTGCACGGAACAAATAATGGCTGTACTGTGTTCTCTCACATGTGCAGCTGTAATACTCTCACTGTTACAAGAAAATTACCTTTCTAACAGTATACCACACAGGGGAAAATGTCGGACAAAAGCAGTTAACCATCTTTCACGGTCACTAGAAACTTGAAAAATGCTAACAATTATTTTATCGAAGCTAAACTTTATTAACTGACAGAATCAGTGATACCACACCAAACTCTGTTTCAACATGAACTTGGCTATGTGTAACCTACCACCTAACATGAAAAGCTCTTCACACAAAACGTGACAAACATCATTTATATTTTTTAAACTTCTCCAATACAAAACCTAAAGAGAAAAAAGTGGCGGGGACATGGCATATTATATCCCACCACCTGAAAAAGTGTGGGGGGACACGTCCCCCGTGTCCCCCACGAAATGGCGCCCATGCCTAAAAGTGCAGTAGAAATAGATTCGCTGCAGGTCTACTTGTAATTTTCGTGTGAAACTTACAAAAAATTTTCTGTCTCATTTGTGAAGCCAATTTGCTTCGCGACCCAAAATATTACATTATGTGACCCATTAGGGTCGATCAATAGTTGGAGAAGCCCTGTTGTAAGCGATTCTGTAGTTTTGAAAGAGTCAATCACTGGTTGCTATAGGTATATTTAACATTACACAACATGTATTGAGCAGACGGCTAATGACTAGATTCTTCACATTCGGAAAAAAAATCCATGCTTGATGCAAAACCAGCATCCCCCTTCTGCCTTTTACTTTTTCAAAGGAGCTTATTCTCGACGCTTACCTTCCTTTTTAAAACTGGTTCATACTGCGAAACTGATTAAGCTAGCGGGTTCTGATCCTTTCACCTATAAATTTACATCCACTTTTATCAAATGAAAATGTTTTTGTACGCAATTCTTAGATATTCCGCAGGTATTAACTGAGTTGTAAACACATGTTTGATGCTGCAACCAATACCAAACTAATAACAATCAATTCTATTTGAATAAGAGCTGAGGATGCCTACTCAGTAGGCGAAATATATATTCAGTAAGATGTTATTGTCTGATTCTTTGCTGGGAAAGGGTTCTTTTCGATATACAGTGGCAACAACAAAATACCACAAATAGGCTACTCCAGAATTTCTACTAGTAAGGCCTGCATTTCGACTAACAAAATTAGTCTGATCAGTGTTCATGTGTCTGGTTTTCACCCGAGATTGATCATTGAGAATGAAACTTTTGAAAGCAGTGCAGTAGCAGACAGCCTTCGAACAGGACGCCTATGCAGACCACAGCACATTCTGTCACTCAAGTCAATAAAAAATAACATATTTCGGTAACATCTATCTCTAAACGTCACAAACGTAATTAGTTGCACTTTAGTACTGTTTTTATGCTGTAGACGTAAAATTAGAACGGTTGAAGGTCGCCTTTTTATTCACGATTGGTGATATGTGTTCGGTAAAAATAACAAGATATATGCACGTTACTAGAGGATACAAAAAATTAGGAATAGAAATTTCATTCACCTCTCATTCACCCTCTTCTATCGTGCACCCTTGCAGAACTTTCATTCACCCTGGGGTGAACCATTCAACTGGTCAAGAAGCACTGTTGCAGACTATATAGTACATTCCTGAAAACTCATCATCATACAGAGATTCAAATAAAAGCTCTTGGTTTTCTGTAGGCTTTCGTGGAATCAGCCGACTGGGCTCTGCTTTCATCTTTTTGCGATTATTCAAACTTGCGCATATCTACATTCAAGTAACTTCACTCCACAGGTGAAAGAAGCAAGGAATCAATGGCAAATTTTTAATAGGTGAAATCGATTTCCTGTTAACAATTTGCGATTGATTCCTTGCTTCTTTCACGTATGGAGTGAAGTTACTTGCATACAGAGATTCAATCAGACAACATGGCCGTTGACTATACTTATTATTTTTATTTTTTAACATATTTGTAATGTAGATTGTTTCGCAACAGACCAATTAACGATTACAATTGCCATAGGTATTTTTTGTGTTTATTGTAAGTTTATGTAAACATCTGCTGTAGTAGGTCTACCCAATGACTCAAAGTGGCATCATTCAATTTGCAGTGAATACCCAATAACATGCATTCGCATGAGTCAGACTGCGTAGCCTACAGGTAGTTTTTCACTTTCAATTTTTCAACAGTTATTTGCTGAATAAAGAACCTTTCTGAATTTCAAAAAAAGCTTTAACTTAGTGACAAACGTGTTTTGACTTCAAAACATAACTTGACTCGCTGCTTCGATTTCTGAAGTTATGTTTTTCTTTTATCTTGTTTTTGGTTGTTTGTCTGCTTGAAATCTTGCTTGAATGATGCGTCATTTTTTAAACTTATTATTCAGGGTGTCACCATTAGTGTATGTATCCAGTGTGGAAGTTTTTGGGCCAGCTGACTCGTCCACCGAATAGCCATTTCATCATTACATCGATTTTATTAATGATAAAAGTTTTTTTTCTCTCTGCACCTTAAATATAATCTTTCCGGAATAATTACCGTCAAGCACTGAAATTAGCTTTGAACATAAGTATCCTACGATTTTTCAGTCCCATACGTCTGAACGTTTAGATTATGGATGATTCGCCAAATAATTCATATTCTTCACGCAGTCATTTAGTATACACGTGTATCATAAGACTGTATGCTTACTTGTTTTTGGATAAAACACTTTTCAACAGCTGGGACATTGGTTTGAATTTCTTCGTTTTGCTGAGAAGGAAATGTTGACATTTTGAGATTGAAAAGCAGCTGGCAACGTTTGAAGCACCATCACAGTATCAGCAGGAAGGACGGTTCAAAGAGCAACCTATGACTTGAAATGCCATTGCTCTTGTAGAGAACATTAAATGTTGAAGACATTCGGCAGTTATATCCATGACTGCAATCAACTTTTTCCACTGTAGACATAATAAAAGTGACCCCAAATTCGAACAAAATTGATGAAAACTTCACGAGCTATGGTATAAAATGCAAAGACAGCATTTAATCATTCTTTTATCGATATTGCCCAAAGATAAAATTGTACTATTTCATTTTGTTTTGTTTTCTATTTTTTACGATTTTTGTTTTCGTTTGCTTTTCAAACTATCATTATAATATCCTATTATTTATACCAAAAAGAAAACGATTTAAGAAAACCAATTGCCGAGAGCTGTAAAAACGATTTGTACAAAAACAGGGTTACCATGTTTTCATCCCCTAAAAGAACACAGTTTTTAGCAAGGTGCTCAAAACCTTACCAAATGTAAGCAACTCAAAATCATGCTGAAAAGCCGTAGCTTGTATTCAAGAAAACTTCCGAAGAGCAAACGGAGGACATTTTGGCGCTTATTACGATACTCGGAGGACATTTTAGATTCCATCAGAAAAGAGGACGTATGTGAACCCTATTGAAAAGGAATGCATGATATTGTTGTTTTGTTGGGCATTTTTATCACATAGACAAAGACTATGCAATTGCGGGATTTCAGCAAGATAATTCTCACGAGTGTGTGTTTAAAGATGAATATTTTCAAATATAATTGCTATTCGACAAAATTATCGATACTTTAATTCACTGCGCATTTTCCTTGAGTGATCAAGCATATCTTTTACTTGGGTGGATTAAGTAGATTTTTTTGCGTCAACTCGATGAAAACTACCTGGAATAAAATAATCCTACAGCAAGTCACTTCAAGATATTCCAATGGTTTCTTAATATATGCTGAAGCATATGTGCTGGTTTGATTGGCTTTGAGACATTAGAACATTTTCTTACCACGTTGAAACAAAACACGAAAATTAGTGCAACGAGTAAAAAAACTACTATTCGTCGGGTGAAGAGGTCGGATCGTCGTAGACCTGAAATCTTAGATTTGCTATAGTAAGTATACTGTGAATAAGTGTTAAAATTTGCAGAGAAAAATAGATAAAACATTTTGAAATCCATTTGATTCTTACTGTCAATTACGTAAAATAAGTTCTTGACCGTCTTTGCCTAAATCAGTTGTACATTTCACTTAACGCTTGCCACTTCGGGTTTAATTCTGAATGTGATCTCCCTTTGCTAGAATTCCCAGAAAGGTTAACGTAAAACCAATGTAAAGTTGTTTGTACAGCGTTGAAGACCCGGAAAGCTTCAGAAATAAATGTACCGTTTAATGTTAGAAAATGTTGTCATTATTTGTGGAAAAAAGTAAATTTTTCCATTAAAATGTTGGGAAGGCACACCGGGAAGGCACACTGTTGGGAAGGCACAACGCCACTAACCTTCCATTGACTTCTTGCCAATGCCCAAGCCGTCATAGAGGGTTTGTGTTGGCAAAATCCCTTTTTGTTTATATGTCGAGGACACACTAGCACCGAATTTACTGTAAACAATGTGAGAAGCACGGAGCGAACAACCGAATGGTCGTGGCGCCGCCCTGTTATTCGAATATTTACGACTACCGAATTTCGCACTAAGTGCCTTTTCGGGTTCTAGTGTGCGTCCATTAAACATAAAATTCTTGCCAGCAAAGATGACTCTGTGATATTCGCCCTCGTGACGCAGAGTAATGCGTGACATGACTTCTTTGCGCATTTTATTTTTATTTATTCGTTTGGATCAGACACATTCTGGTTCATATCGCTTTCGTTTCGTTTTCCTTAGCCCGAGTAAAACGAGAAATCTTTTTCGCCGGATCACGAATAGATTAATCCCACTTTAGTCACTCTTGAGCAGAATTTTTAGAATTCTGCCTTTAAACATACTACCTCAGATTTCTCCCGAATAGAGACGACAACCACAAAAAGCTACTGGCAACGTCTTAACCGTAGTCAGATCGTTGAAATAGCCAGTGAGATTTTGAGTTTCACCGACCTTTTATTTTTATAATCAACAATCACGAGTTGCCAACGTAACATAGTTACATTCACGAAAATACAACGCAAACAAGGAGGGTTACCGGACACAGTTTCGCCCCTTCGAATACTGCTTAGCCCATATTCTTTAATGGTTAGCTTAGCGGTCATGTAGGTCTCCCTGTTTTGAGTTGTCATTTTTGGTAGTAAGATTGTTTCGAAATACAGAAAAATATAGTTCCATTATTTGTGAGTCAGCCATCGGATTCTTCCCTTGTGGTGACAGCTTCGACTCGGGCGGAACCTGCCTCGAAAGATACTCAATGCATCCGTGTAACAATTTGCCAAAAGAGAGGACGATCACAATCACAGCTGATCAGATCAGGACCTGCAATTATTATTACTCTAATGAAACACCATCATCGACAGTATGTAGTCCGTAGCTACATCCCCTCAACCGTGCGCGAACATTCCATCCAGATTTTTAAAATACAGATGCAAAGAATAATTTGTAAAATTAAATGCCGTTGTCGAATGTGGTTACTATATATTTAGCAACTGTCACCGCCTTAGTCAGATTTGACGGGCGTGACTTATATTTAGTTTGCCACCGCCTAGGCCAATTGGGCGGACGTGGCTTGGATTGGGTTAAACCGCAGTTTGCATCTAAGAAAAGTCCTAGCTGCGCATCGTCGGACTTTTCGAAGTAGTCAAAAGCTTCGCAGTTCATCACTTCTTCCTTTGAGCTGGTTGTTCAAACCACTGGTAGGGCGCACTAGATCTCGGGACAGATGTTGAGCAGCCATTCGATTGTCTCGGCGTCCAGAACCGTCAGGCCATGCAGTCCATGGGGAGGTCGATGGATACGACATTGAAGGACAACATGGTCGACGCTTTGTTCTTCTGCGCCACACTCACAGGCCACAGAGGAGGCCATACCCCATTTGTACAAACAGGAGCGGAAACGTCCGACACCGGTGTGGAGGCGGTTAAGCCGGACCCAGGCTTTTCGTGGGAGGGTCATTCAGGAGTGGTGGGTGCCCTGTGTCGGGAATGAAAATGCGGAGGCGTGCGGGGCTGTCCGCCCACTCTGCATTCCATTGGTGATCCGCCCACTGCGTCGCACGTATGTTGTTGTTGTCAGAAAAACTGATGAGGTTGCGTGCGCCGGGTACAAATAGGTGTCTCAATTTGAGGCGCCGCGTTTGCAATCGATGGACGGGTGAGCGCTGAGTGGAGCAGATCTCCAGACTCCGTGGCACGGCGTGCTAGAGACAGTGTGGCTCCATTGCGACGAAGCTCAGCAGGTGGATGCCTGCGAGGATTTTGAAGGTTGTCCGCGATGAGGCGGGTATGAGCACTGCGGCACCAGATAGGCACGCAGTACTCTGCGGTTGAATGCACCAGGGCTAAGGTGGCAATTCGCAGAGTTGTTGCACCAGCACACCAGCGAGAGGCAAGAACCCGCCACAGGTGCGCGACGCGTGATGTCAAAATCTTGGGAAGTGACTCAAGGTGTCGGCGATATGTGAGCGACCTGTCCAACGTTACTCCGAGGTATTTACTGTAAGCTTGCAGAAGAAGGGCAGGGTTTCGTTGTTGTATTTGACTTTAAGGTCACGTTTAGCTTCCGTATTGTTAAGGTGGAGGTTGCCGACACCGTTTTTGTAGTGCTGAGCGTTAGCTTCCAAGTCTGGAGGTATTCACCTACAGTTGCCGTATCTTTGGTCAGCAGCCCTTCCACTGCCTGCCAGTTTATATCAGCATGCATGATTGCTAGATCTTCAGCATATGCATACTTTCTGGAGACGGGGGTTGGTAGGTCAGAGATGTAGATGTTGAAGAGAAGGGGCGCCAGGACAGATCCCTGTGCGCCGCCGTTCTTCAGGAGTCGTAACCTGCTTCTTTTGCCATTTCCGGTGGTGAGGGTGAAGCTGCGATTACCAACCATCTCCATAATCATGCGGACCATGTGTCTATCAGGCAGCAATTGCAGCAGCTTGCAAGTGAGGCCGCGGTGCCATACAGTGTCGTAGGCTGCTGTGAGGTCAACAAACACAGCTCCGGCCTTCTTTTTAGCCGAAAAGCTATCCTCGATGTCCTGTGTTAACAGGGTGACCTGTTCTACGGTCGACCTCCCGTGTCGAAAGCCCTCCTGCTCCCAAGGGAGCAATGGGTCGATGATTGGTTCGACACGAGCGTAGACGAGTCTCTCGAGGATTTTAAAGGGGATGCACAGCAGAGATATGGGACAGTAGCTTTTTGGGTGCCCCAATGGCTCTTCTGGCTTAGGGATCGCAACTATTAGTGCTCTTCTCCAGATCTTTGGAATTTTGAGTTGGCGCATGCAGTAACTGAGGAAAGCGCAAAACCAAGATTTGAGAGCAAGATGGAGTCCAATCACGGAGACTTTCCTGGCTTCAGGCGTCTGAGGGCAACAGCAAGCTCCTCCGGCCTAAAGGGTTCAGAGATACTGTGACCCTCAGGTGTTGGGATCTTTCATCGGTTGGACAACTTCTTGTTGACTAGCCTGGTGGACTCGCGATCCCCGGTCCTGTGTGCCCCGTTCTTCACGAGTTGCGAGGCGATGGAATTTGCCGTGATGGGGCACAGGCGATAGGGGCGTTCAGACCTGCCAGTAAGTTTGTTGATGGTTCTCCACACCTTGCGTCTAGAGTGCGAGAAGTCGATGGAATTTGCAGCTTCCTCCCATTGCTCCTGCTTTTTCTGTTGTAGTCGGATGAAGCGGCACTATCAGAGTCAGTCCCCACTGGGGCTCTGGTGAAGGAGCAATAGAGGGTCTCGCACTCTTTGTCCCAGCATGGCTCATGGTTCGTCCGGTGGCCACGTGGGATACATTATTTGGCCGCAGAAAGTAGGCTCTCGCAAAAATCTTGGTATGCCCTCTCAATGTTTGATGTGTCCGGAGGTAGCAATCTCTCAATGGATTCATCTGTGAGAAGGCAAAAGCGCTTCCAATCAGCCTTGCGAAAGTTCCATCGCTACACTGGATCACTATGGACTGGACAGGAACCTTGAGCTTCGGTGGCGTTATGAGGAAAGGCCGATGTTGTGACCTCGGGAACTTTCCTAAAATACGTCTGTCCGTCTGTCGGCTGTTCTGGTCGAAACTTGCGAAGGCCAGGTCTGGGTTGGTGCTGACGTTCCATCGGTGAGAGAAGCTGGGTGTTTTCTTTGGGTTATGCAACAGTGCAAGATTGTTTGATGTTGCCCAGGAGTCCAGGTTCTCACGGTCAGGAGATGTTTTGTTGCAACCCCAGTTGACATGTTGGCAGTTGAAGTCACCAACATACAGACTGGGGTGTGGGAAGGGAACGTCGGGATGGCCATTGGTGTGAACCGCAAGCCTGGAGGTTTGTAGACGTTAATGATCTTGTGTCCTACGACGTCTACGCACAACCACTCAGTCTCTGAGTGTTCGGGAGACTGATCGACCAGTGACCATTCCAACCGCTCATGGACAAACGTGGCAAGGCCGTAGCTCCTGCTCAGAACAGACCCAGGTAGTGAAAAGTTGGGAATCACCAGGTTGTCTGCGGTGTGCAGCGGGTCTCCTGTAGGACGATGATGAAAGCCTTGTTCTTAGAGGCTAGCTGCTCAATGACAGAGATCTTGTTTGCAGTAAGCCCCTCGGTGTTCAGCTGGAGTATGTTGGGTCATGGGTCTTCGGCAGCATTTCTGCTGCCGCGCGCAAGAGGGCCATGTGAAGGCACCCGTTCATCAGTTGAGAGCCGGAAACGGATCTCCGATTCTGATTCTTGTTGCATTAAGGCAGCCTATTTAAAAGGTTCGTAAGAGCGATTCCTCCTCTTTTTGTCCAATGAGAGCAGGTGTGAGCTCCTAATCGATAACAGGTGTGTCCGGTATCCCTAGAACGTGACAAAAATATCAGAAAGAGATAACATGAATAATGAGTGACATGCGCCTGGCAGGCGAGTCTTGCACCCGTCCAGCGCCTTGCAGGAAGCGCATCGTCGATTGCAAATTGTTCTGATAACTTAAAATCTTCATTATTCGCCACATGTTCCGGCTTGATTTATTCTTCGGCGATCAGCTGTAATAATTCTTCTAGTGGTGGTAGTGAATCGTCGTAGCTGTCAGAATCTTCTTCATCTCCTGCAAGCACGCTCCACAACTTGGACGCCTGCGCTTTTCCATCGATGAGATGATTCACAGTCTTCGCCGGCAAGTAAGCAAAATACGTAAGTCCTTCGCGGCGATCCTTGTGCACGTCCGCCAGAGAGTTCTAGCTATTTTAGTGACAATTAACTGTCGATTGGTTAAACCAAACGGCCATACATATTCACGTCGACAATCATTGTACGGCACTGCATGCAAGTACTCCACTTTAATGTATTTTCGCCTATTCATAAGACCAACTAAATATACGATCTTCTCTCTTGAAGAGAGGAAAAACGCAACTGTATGCGCAGCATTTTACGTCGCTTTGGCTCAGTAAGCACGCATAATATTAGCGTTGCTACATTTTCAGAAGTCATATTTACAAGTTTTTCCTCTTCTTGTATTAAGTCTTTTAACTCGAATTGCATTTTAGTTCGAAGGTTACATCCTTGATGACAACAATAACACAACTGGCTTAACAAATTCATTCTAAGTTTTCTGTACTAAAAATACAGTGCCGTGGATTTAGCGCATCGATTGGTATTTGTCGCCAACTGATAACTTCGGTAGCTAATTTTCTTTGTGAAAATTAACTTATACTAAAGCGACCTTGTTAATGATGAGCTGCTAATAAGTTTTTCGTCTTTGTCGCTTGTACGCGCAATTTTCATGTGGCCGCTCGTAGTTCACCATCGCCGATGCTTCGTATACTCCTTGCTTAATTATCCGCATAGTGACATTAACGCATGTCAGGTTGGCTGGCCACGTCGTTAGTTGGTTTCGTGCGCTATGCGGAACGTAAGGCACATACTCCACGTACATTTTATGGAGACTTTTACAGATGCTCAGATACACAGCTTGTCTCTGCTTCACGAAGTCCAGTCGTGGCTTTATAAAATTCTATGTTTTGTTGCTGGTACTTAGCCAGTATAGTATTACAATGGCTTGCATATTTACATCCATATCGGCTAATGGCCTTTGCCATTCAACGTTGTCCATAAATTCAGCGCTTTTGATCTCGGTTTTAATATTTTTGCGAAGATCTCGCCACATGTGCAGTTGCTTTACAAACCACATTTTTGTACTATTTCTGAAATTCAAAATGTTACAATTCGTACAGTATTTACACAATACAGTCTACTTAATACGTGTTTTGTTCTTTCGGGCGATGAACTATTTACAGATATTTTGAACAGTGCAACATATTAGTTCATCAAATATGTCATTCTCGCCGTCGTCATTACTCGTTTCAGAAGCAGAGGTAGATGAAGCTTGAGATTCTACTGTTTTTCGAGTAAACTTTAAAATGTTGGAGGAGGTTGTGCCTCCAACTTCGCAGGAGTTAATCCAAGGACATGAGGATACAAAAACGCTTAGACACAACATATTGCAAGGTAGGTGCGTGAGGTTATACACAGAGAAGATGAACAAACACTGAAACAACTCACCAGCAACTACTGCCTTCGGTCATTTTCATACAGAAATATTGAATAGTGGGAAAAATTTATTAAAGGCATAGCAGTTAGTGAGCGAAACAAAAATGGATGAAGATGCACATCTTTGAATAAAAGCAAAACGATTGTTTCTTATCAATAGGGCAACCAATTGTTGACCTAATAACTTAAAATTTTGACTTCAGAATATAGAAATTTTGACCTTGTTTTGACCTACAAATTTCCTGCGTTTGCAACTACAAAATAATTCAGCCTTGGGTGTTGAGATTAAATCAGAAGCATATTCATGCACTGTACTTGAAATAAAAAAAAATTGGTTGTTTAACTTTGGGGATGTTATATTGATAAGTACATTAATAAATGCAGTAGAGTCAAGCCTGAGAGCATCATAAAGTTGAAACACTATATACATAATGGATTGAGCATTTATCAAACCAAGTACTGTGAGATCACGTTTCTTGCCTTACCACGCATAGCCTACATAATACTCAACCGTCCAGTAATGGGAGAAAAAACATTATCAAGCCATAAGTCACAACAAACCCACTATTATCACATAATTGCAACTAAACTTGCAAAAACACATCAATAGTTTCACAGTTTATTGACAGTTTGACAGTTGACAGTTTATTGATTTCCGCAGCAAGGCCCACAAGACATGGCTTAACGCTTAGAAAACAAAGTAAGACACTTGCGAATTTTCATCATACTCGAGGTAATGTACACGTCCCAACACACACGAGATCATCTATCGGCGACGTAGATAGAAACAACTTGCCAAGAAGCATTTTAACGATCTAGAGTTGTACTTATTCATAAAACAAAACAAGTAAAACCTTGCAGCCAGGACACCGAAAAACCTTGCGGTTATAAAGTCGAAGTGCCCCAGCACAATGAAACATCTCAGTGATAGGCAAAGTGGAAACAAAGACACAATTACGTATAACAGTGAAACGAACCGGAGATAAGGACCATAGAAATGCTTCAGTTGCTTACCACAAAATGCCAAGCGCCACGTTAAAACCATACGAGCAATCAGAAACGTATCCCAAAAGTATGCGTAAACGATAAAACAGATGAAGTGATTATACATTTGTTAGAAATTTAACTAGATCTATCCGGTAGTGTACTTTTCAGACATACATTCATATTGCAACAACAAAAATGATCGGTATTGCTTACTACAGGCGTTATGGGATATATCTTTGAATTGTGGTTCTACATTTACCCAGAGAGTAGCTCCTCGATGAGAAATTGTTATTTTGCCAGCGTTTGTTGAAACTTATTGTATAAAATAATTTTGGTTGGTTGCAAACCTTGTATTGTGACAATGAACTTTTTCATCGTAAAATGTATCCTTCAGTTTAGCTAATTCTAATTTATAAATATCGTGAAGTTTCAGAATATTGAGAGATTTATACAGAGGTGCAATGTGACATCTAAAGTTGTTGTATGTAATAGTTCGTAGAATGTTATTGTGCACTACTTCTAGTGGTTGCAAAGCATAATTAGTAGCTGTGCCCCATGAAACAATGCAGTATTTTAGATGACAATGTGCAAGACTAAACTATAACATTTTTGAAACATCAATTGATACCACATTTCGAATTTTATAGAATAGATAAGATGCCCTAACTAGTTTTGATTTTATGTATTGCACGTGAGATAATCAATCTAACGACCTGTCTATCAAAACCCCCAAGTATTTTGCACATGTTTTCGCTGAGAGTAGCTTTCATTAATTTTTATTTGGAATGAATAAATTTCCAATAGGTTGCTATTATTTTTCAAAGATTTCGTAAGCATAAATTTTGATTTGGAGTAATTTAAGGACAAATTATTTGAGCGCACCCAGTTGCCTATTTTAAATGGAGCAAGAATATAATCAGTTATCAGCATTACTCAAAATATTGGAGTAAATACTCTCAACTGCATATGCAGTTGCAGATTTAGGCCAGAAACTAAATTGATATTTGGATAATAATTTATATTCCTGTAGATAAAAGTACACTCTGCCACATGGAATTCTTTCAAAAATTTTATTGAACTGTAGTAAAATAGATATTGGTCGATAATTTGAGCAAATGTTTTGTTCTCCAGATTTGTAGATAGTTATAAATTCGGCCTATTTTAGACAATCAGGGTGCAAACCTTATACACTTATTAAAAATACGTTAAAAACTGGCGCTAGAACAAATTTGGTTAACTTAAAAATCTTAGTTGGTGTGTCATTTTTTCACTTTTGAGAGATTCTCTACTGAACGTACCACTTCTTCCTCTGACGTTTCATGCAAATAGAAAGATGAACATAAGGAAGCAGTATGCTCAGGCATACCATTTGGAGCAGGAATTTTTTCAGCCATTCTACAACCAATTTCACAAAATGATTATTAAATTCATTTGCAATATTTAAGGGTCATATAATTCATCACCCTGGCTACTTACTATACTTTGTGGAACTTTGTTTTTTTTTTTTTGAAGTTTACCAAATGTCCTAGGGTCTGCCACATTTTTTGAATTGTTTTCATTACGATTGATTATTTTCTCATCATCAGTGTATTTAGCTATCATTATTGTCCTCTTAAGACTATTTCGAAATTGCTTATAAACAGAATAGTCATGCGTTTGCTTTTTGTTATAAACTTTATCAAGCATTTTGTTTTTTTTCCTTATCAATTTATGAATATTGGCAGTCATCCATGCTTTTTAGATAAGTGTTGCTGTTTTCGTGAAGGATTAATTAAAGGGGCATGGTCCTCCAATACTGCATGAAAAGTTTCATATAGTAATTCAAATTGCAAATTGACAGAGGTAAGCTGATCAAAATTTAATATGGAATTTAACTGAGATTGCAAGTCAGCAATAAAATGGTCTACATTGATATCATCAATTTTTCTAACTTTTCTTTTAGATAGTACTTTCTGAGGTGCTATTTTTTTACTAATTGCAAAAATTGGTAAATGATCTGAAAGATCATCTCTTATTATACCAGAAACAATGCTGGATTTAAGATCATTTGTGTAAATTTGATCATTGACTGTAGTTGAATATTTAGTTATTCTAGTTGGTATATCAACAAGCAATAAACGAAACAGACTATGAAGCATATCAACATAATATGGAACATATTTGACCTTGGGATAACGCAATAAATTAATATTAAAGTCATCGTAGACAACGTATGTATACTTTTTATCATTCAACTCATGCAAAATACTAAACAGCTCTTCTGAGAATGTCTAAAAGTAGGATCAGGATGTCTGTATATGACGCCAACAGCATATTTTTTATTATTAAGCTTTATCTCTGTCCACAGAGTTTCACAATCACAATTTTTTATTTCAAACTTATTTAATATAATGAAATCTATGCAGTTCTTCACATAAAGGCCAACACCTCCAGCATTCATGTGAGTATCAACATCTGCAAGATTATAACGCTGCAGATTACATTTTATATAATTGGCACAGTGTACTGGTCTCCAGTTTCAGTAATAGCTATTATATCAGGAGCATACCTTACATGAGTAAGGAATTTTTCTAGCTTATATAAATTTTTAGACAGGCTTACAATGTTCACATGAATAACTGAAAGACTGTCCTTGCAATGCTGTTCAAAAGTGGCAGTTATATCTGATAAATTGCAATAACTACATGAAACCCACAAATCCAGTGCATTCTCTACACTGTCTCTGGTATCACCATTAATTTCCACTTGATCATGCACAGAAAACATGGAGTTATTGAAATCGTTACCTTTTTTGATTAGACAACTAAGGCAAACGTAGGACAAGTCATTTTGCAATACAAGTTGATTTTTAACATCTGAATGATGACAATCAATATCAGGCCAACAGTTACACAAACTGCACAGAACAGCATCAGAGTGACAGGAATTACCATAATCTTTGCACTGCTCATTCAAGCACAGACACATTGCAGTTATTAAGTAATAAATTACATTCAAGATTTAGACAGTCTTGTTCTACTTAAAGTCCTTTTCTATCTGAGGAGAGGTCTTCAAATCTCCTAATAATAGTGGCTTGATGGTCTTCATCCTTTTTTAAATATGGAAGACCGTGGTTTGTCCAGACATTTATACTGGAATTTATTTTCGAAGGATAATGCAGCGTTGCAAACTTATTCATTTGCTTTCGTCAAACTCTCATTTATAAAAACTTCAAATCCATCATTTCTGGTCTTATTATTTCAATATCTGCAATTGTATTTTTAATAAACTATCGATAAAGAGAAAAAACTGTGCTGCAGAAAAAGTTTGACCTAATGATAAATTTTGACTTTTTTGACCTAATAACTTAGAAGCCGCTCATGGTATGACCGTGAAAATTGGTTTGTGGACATTTCATAAACTTCAGAAAAAGGTAGAAAAATATTGACTTTACTGACTTTTGGTTGCCCAGGTAATCATGGCGTCAAACCGTCTTACTGAATAGGTAACTTGGTCTGGGCGAACACTTCCATTCTTTAGAACAGGAGTGGGGAACGTATTTACTGTCACGGGCCGCATGAATTGTGCATTATCACTTGCGGGCCACAAAATCAATTAATTTTATCCTAACATTCTACCTTTATCTAGTTATGACGAACAGTGACTTCTTTTGACTAACTATCCAAGTACCTGCTTATCATGGAGCTACGTTTTGAAGCGATGTACTTGGGCAATGAAAAATCTGATGCGGGCCATATCAAACGTTCACGCGGGCCGCAGGTTCCCTGCCCCTGCTTTAGAATGTAATGCAACATTCAGTAGGCATTGTTGTAGGCAACTTGGAGACGCTTAAATACCAGACTGTGTGTACTTCCGTCACAGTTGGAAGGCATGCATTGTCATAAAATAGACACGAAACAGAGTGTTTTTAACTTCAGTAGAGCACTGAGCAAAGGTGCGT
>Ga0210059_1002512_pt1 | contig 28808 bp, 25 predicted proteins | sample Ectturendosymbi2_FD_188042 | JGI IMG/M metagenome (GOLD analysis project Ga0210059, IMG submission 188042) | Ecteinascidia turbinata endosymbiont from Florida, USA - Sample 2 (SPAdes) (version 2) | ecosystem: Host-associated > Tunicates > Ascidians > Unclassified | place: Key West, Florida...
GGCCCCCCCCGGCCGGGGGGTGCGGGGGGCGGTTCCCACGGCCCTGACTACGAGCGCAACAACTGCTACCGGCGCGGACTGGTTACGCCTTTTTCAAGGCGCGCTTCCGAGGATGACCGAAGAGTCGAAGATCCAGCATCCTGCAGCTGAACACCGAGGGGATCACGCAAACAAGATCAGCGTTATCGATCAGCTAGCCTACAAGAACTTCGATTATTGTTGCTTTCGACACAAAAACGTTAAATGACACGAAATTGTTGAAATCGTACTTGGCTGGCGGGTAAAGGATTATTAATTTTTGCAGGCAAACCAACCGAAAACGTCGTGGTTAAATATTTGACAAAACACATGGCCTACGTTTTTTACAAATTCACAGCTATTTTTTCTTATCTGTTCTAAAAAAAGAACAAACACACTGCACATACATGTGGCGGCACAAAGACGTTAAAGCACAACATATTTAGGAACACGTTGCGACTAGCTTACCATAGATGCAAAAATCTCACACACACGAGCAAAACACGCCAAGTAAAACGCAACCAAATGGTTGTAATTGCTGGGTTCACGATTCGCGTGTTTGTTACTTTTTCAGACTGCTGAGCATCGAACGCAACGAAACCGTCGCGCCAGAAACTTAAATCCCATTATTACTTGACTTAATTCTTGCAATGACAGTTTATTTGTCGGTACGACACTCACACTACCCAAGAGTCAGGTTCACTCTTCTGGTATCATGGAGTGGTGAGCTTGCAGTTCACTAAATCCGCTCTTGCCGGTAGAGCAGCGGTTCCCAAACGGGGGTTGCCGGACCCTAGGGGCCCGAAACAAGATTTTAGGGGGTCCGAAATGCAATTTTTGAGGATGAGAGCTCGTATGTTGTTGGATGTACTTTTTTTCAAAGGAACCAAGATTTATGAAAGCTTCTATATGCTATTATACTCATAAGAAAATTATCCAGCCTAATTATTCCAGCTAACGTTACTAATTCAACAATGCAAATTGCTATTTCTGCTTTCTCGCCCTCGGTGCAGATGGCCGGTGGTGCGATTGTAAGTGCGTTGTGACGTTTGAATGTTGATGGCGCAATTATAGCGAGATTGTTGTTTGATGCTACAGAACACAAATTTTCTGGTGTTCTAACCATCCAAAGCTACCAGAAGTTGAGTACAAGAGCCCCGGCGGCTCTAGTGCCTTTTGTGTTAACATATTTGTGCGAATCTGGACTATCCTCATTCCTCTCTACTTAATATGAAAAACAAGATGGGAACCGTTTGAACCCCTCGAACGATTTGCGCGTGGCTCTGAGTAGATGCGTGTCAGAGTATAAGCGGATAATGTCAGAGAAGCAGCGGCAAAAACGTCACTAGGTTTGTTTCTAATGACCACTAATGTGTGAAATTTAAACAGTACGACTGACTTTTTTCTTTTATGCCGTCAGTGTTTGTTACAAGCAGTAACTTTAAAATTGAAGATGCTGCAAAATCGGACTGCTTTTGTGATTTCTGCGCTTTCTTTAAAACGAAGAGGTGCGAACGTCGCTTTGTTTTTATGAAAGGGGTGCCAGCTCCAAAGAAGGTTGGGAACCTGTGCTGTAGAGGCAGGTTGCGAAAATTGGGAGCGGATTGTTCTGCTATTGGTGTTTATTGCGTAACAATAACATGGCAACAAATCTTCGAAGATTCACTTCAAGTTACCGTAGTAGGCGTTTTGCCGCATATGACTGTCCAACCAGAACGCACGCACTTGCGGCATGTGATGCATCGAGACATTGACTGCTGGTAGCGGCAAACCATGCGGTTTTATACTGTGTGAAAAGAAGTACGAGTGAAAAAGCACCATTGCTGCCAACGAAGCGAATTTTTTTGCGACTGTTGCCATAGCATGGGGCATTGTGTTTGCGGCGTAGAAAGGGTCAAGCGTTTTGTAAACGTCCGTTTACATCACATGACGTCGTCAGCAACCTGAAAAGGATAAGCAAAATGTCGATTTTGCCCCCCCACCCTGGAAACATTTTTCGCCTCACCAGTTTGATAGTTGCAAGTTACATTAAAAAAGCATCAAATCCATTTTTGTTCAAACTTGAAAATCTCAGGCTACAACGCTTAATTTTTTCATGATCTATAACCAGTTTTCTACATACACAATTTTGTAAGCACAAAACATTCATTACTGGAACGGTTCCATTATATTGATAAATGAAAAGCATATATACGCAGTGTGATTGTAAGCTTATGATTCGCAATGCCGTTGTATACACGAATCAACTGCTATTGTATTAGCATTTTATGAGCCCCTGTTTGCGTCAAATACAAGAGACATATATTTTGACAAAAACCCAGAAATTTTGAAAGCACCTAAATCAATAATTGAGCCTCCTATTGAGGGGTATTTTCACAACTACACACTCTGTAAGACCACTACCACTGCGAATCAAAACAGATATTCATTGAAAGCCAGTGGCGTGCAGAGGTCTAGTGATGCCCGGGGCGACTGCTTGATTGGATGCCCTCCTACCAAATTCTAATATTGAGCAGTGGCGTAGGCCTATGGTTGTCATTGTTACTGGTATGCGCTGTTTGTGACGTCACAATACGACGTCACATTCACGTCTACAAGCCAACGTTTTGGCAAAGTTTGTTGACACAACATGCATACTCAGAGACGCCGGAGCAGCGGTAGGGCAGGGAGAGCAGTAAAAATGTTGAGGGCGATGGAAACTTTTAAAAAACAAAAAAATCGTTGTCAGTTAAATTTGTTTCTGTTCATCAACAGTGTTGACCTCAAAAATAATAACAGAATTATAGAAAATCATTCTGAATATCTGGGTGCCGAATAGCTGCAATAAATTTATTTCAAATCGATCTTGATAAACCATGAAATCACCTATGATACTGTTATGAAAAGGCACCCTCTTCACCCCCGTTGCACCCCTTATGAAAGGACAGTGGAGGCAATGCTCCCGCCATGCCTCGATTCTCCGGCGTCCCTATGCATACTATAAACGCACTCTCTTTACTTGTTGTAGGCTACAATGTGTCACCGTAACCGTAATGAACATACATTATCAGCGGTCACCTGAGACAGAGCAGTTAGTAACTGCAATAATATCGGGCAACGCGTTGAAACAGGGGAGTAGAACATACTCAGTGCTACATCAGCGCAGTTCACAACTGCAAAAACATAAGGCTGCGCGAATGTCTCGTCGAATAGTAGTCGACCAGAATGTATGCGGTGGGAATGGCGGACTCCCAGGGTTGACAGTTTGAAATTTGTAAACTACACAATTATTGAGAATGCGCATAAAGTACGCAAGAAAATCTTCGTTTTTTTATTTGTCTGTTATATGTACAACTACTGGGGACAGAACACATACGGGCTTGTGTGTGCCGTTTATGATCAATCTGCTTGAACTGCCAAGTAATGACGAAGCTCGAAACGACGCATAGGTGTGCGACGGTATTAGCACAAAACACGAAACTAACGATAGGCCTATATCATAAAATGAGCTAAACCAAGCACGTTGAAATAGGACAGTTTTGAAATTTGACTCAGAAAATCAATTAAAGGTCCATAATTATCTTCAGGGTTGATGTAATTGGGTCCAACCAAAAAAAACACCCGGGTGTTTTTAAAAAACCCACTTAATGCAAACCAACAAAACCCACCAAAATCCTGCTCTTTTCTTTTCGTTTGAAAAATGTACTATGAAGTTGAAAGTAAAATAAGCAGCACACTTGTACAGCTAACTGCATGCTTGCCAAACGTTACCACTTTGGAGTGACTTGACCAACAACACGTTGCGAAAACAAAGATGGGGTACATTTCTTTACCCTCAAATTTGAATGCCATAATAGGTATGCAAGGTTATCATTGTGTACTTCTGAAAATGGTGATATTCATGATGCAATGAAAACAATTCAGAATAAGTTTTTGTGCTTTTTTCTAAAAAAGAACAAAAACCTGTTTCTTTTAAAAAAACACGGATTAAAAAAAACAAGAAAAACGTGTTAATTGCTTTTTTTCAACCCGGGTTTTTCTAAACCCTGATTATCTTTCAATCGTTTTTTGTGATTTTCTCTTGATCGCACGATCTGGAACAAGTCACGTCACTATCAGTTTGATTGGGTGTGCGCCGCGCACCTACAGTATACCGGTAAGTCCCTGGTATTGACGAAGCAGAGAATTACTTGCTTTTGAATACGTAAAAATTAGTATTAACAACAAAACAAGTTTTGCAAATTTAAATCCATACAGCATGTATTAGTAGACTTACAATAGGAAAAATCATCTAGTTACAGCATTTCAATTTTTGCAAATTTCACTCATTGGATGCCCCCCTGGGCTTGGATGCCCGGGGCCAGCGCCCCGTTCGCCCCCCCCTCTGCACGCCCGCTGTTGAAAGCCATCTTGCATTAACTTCAGACAAGTAGTCACAAAAGAATGCATCCCCGGCGTAACTTTGTTAAATAATTCAACGACCAACAAAGCCCGGAACTGACAGCTTTGCAATGTTTGAAAGCTCCTGTTTTGTGACAACAAAGCGATAAAACTCATGTAATGCTGTGCTTGCTTTGTCAATCCGTGTATCAAGCTCCTTGTTCTGCCTCCTGTCACTCGTGAATACCAGTCCGAGGTTCTTCAACTCCTCCGACCTGCATGCAGCAGACTTGGACAACTAGAATTTTTTAGCTTTTCCAAATTTGATCAGGACCAAATTACAGCTAACTCAGATGTCACAAATTAGATCAGAATTAAAATTATCGTATTTGCGAGAACCATAAATTGAACTAAAATTAGAATTACATTTGCTCAAATCAAAGCAAGTTTAATCCAAATTCAATTCATGCCCAAATGTGGATTCATTCTCATAGTCCTAAGCACGAGAATAGTAAAGATTCGTACGCCAAGATTAGTACATTTCGCACTGTACAATTCACCTGCATGACGAATATGGCGTGGTGATAACGCCACATACAACATTGAAGTTGTGGCAGTAATAGCGGAGTGAACCTGGCAGATTTGAACCTCTATTGCTGTCATGCCGAGGGTCGGTGGTTCGACACTCTTTAGTTGGCTTAGGGCGACGCAGCATTGTGGCTACAACACTAAAAACTCGTTCCGATGTCGCTGTCATAGCCACTTCTCAAGCAGCAGCCTTCAGACAAGGGAAACTATGTACGTTTTTGCAAAACCCTAAAACAGGGGTGTGCAACCCATGGCTCGCAGGCCAAAAGTGGCCCGGGAGCTGAAGTTTTATGGGCTGTGGCCGGCAGAAAGGGCCAGATTTTCAAGTAAGCATTGCGGTTTTTGAAAGGTATTGGCAGGGCCGGAATAAGGGTACTGTAGGCCTAAGGCTGAACAGGTATTTCGTCAAATTTGATATTAGATAGTTCGGTAGTTATTTGTAATAAAAACAGAGATAAAAAAGAATATTGAGGGCCGAATTTTTCCAGGGCCTAAGGATATAGCCTAGTTCTAGTAGCTTAGTGGTTAATCCGGCATCGGGTATTGCCAATCTTGTGTGGGTGGTCAGCGCGTTGTCTAATACGCAGAGCTTGACACATGCAGCTCTGGGTCGTGGACCAATGTAAATTTGGCCCGGCAGTGCTGCATGGTTGCACACCCTAGCCCTAAAACATCACAGCTGATTGACTGTCGTAAGTACCTGGAGGCTATTGTGACTTCTGCGTGTGAGTGGATAGGCAATGTGCTGCAATAATAAAAAATCATTGATAACGCCACGTCGCTTGTACTGCAGCTGTGAATGAGAAGAGAAATTGATCGAGTTTTTACTGTTTTCGCTTTTCTGTGATGGGATGGCGGCGTGGCACTTGCGACAGTTTCGTTGCAAGGGGGTGGGTTTTCGCTTCATCTTTAAAAATATCGTTGGACAAATTAGCATTTTTGGCAAAACCGGAATTTCAGTAGATTAGAACTAAAATTTGAGTACTGAAGCTTTTAGCGAATCAGATTAAAATTGCCATCATTTCGCTCTAATTCATCGCAATAGTAAACTAGAATTACAGTATTTAGTCGTCCAAGTCTGCTTGGGGGTAGGTTTGATTGATTGTGTGACATCATCGGTAATCATTCAAGCTTGGAATACTCTTTGTTCATAGTTTCTGTATAAGCTTGCATTACCATCAGGCCCGTAACCAGGGCGAAGAGTTTTCTGAGAGGGGCTCATATTTTTCAAACAATATCCAATGGTTTCAAACTATGTCTAACACATTTTTCCAGGGGGAAGAAGCCCCTCCTGGTTGCGGACCTGACTATCATCAAGGTCAGACACTCAACAAAATTTTGTAAATGATGCACTTTATAACGAAAAACTAAAATTGTAAAAAGGGGGTTCCCGTGCACCCATGAGATCTGCCCCACCGTCCATACGTAATGACGTAACTTCCATAACTTCTTTCAGCTTGCTACTACCAAGGCCTCTCTCTCTAGGAGGCCTTGGTACTACCCTCGCAAGAGGTCTGTGCCGCCAGAAACATACACTCCTTTTTATGAACGCACAGAAACATCATTTACCGAAATTCACGAAAAAATATCAGATCTAGAGTCTACGTAGCACATCGAAGAGTATGGGAGGCGGAACAGAGGGCATAGCCAAGGGGGTCATGCCTCCAAATTTCTAGAATATCTTGTTGTTTTGTACTTTGAAAGACGGTGTCTCAAACAAAACACTTTCAAGTGAAAATATTTGCCCCCCTAATTTTAGGCTGGCTACGTTACTGACAGAAGGGTCCGATGGGTCTAACTCCCACTATTTTTTATGGGGGACGAGGTACAAGGGACCGTCTCCACCACTAAGTTACTGGATTTTACAGCGTACATCAATTTCAAAAATTTGCTGAGCATGGCAGAACTTCAACTTCATAAATTTGCTGAGAAAGGCAAGCTTTCATCTCAACCTCGTGTCGTTATACCGTGGCACGCGTCGCTCGGCGAAAGTGAAACATGAGCAACGGTGAGACATTAAATATTTTCTGCAAACGTTTTTGAAGCTGAGCACGCGCGGTTCATTTGTACTGTATTTCACAAGACGGAAGTTGGTGGTTCAGCAAAAAACATAGTATTTAATTTATTATCTGTGAGATCAACGCGGACTGATGTGTCGCTGTGCAAATAATTCCGATCATTTAGATTTACATTTAGAGTTTTCAGACAGGAAAGATGTCCCTACCTGCTCATCGTCTGCACAAATCGCCAGCTATTGAGTTCCTGAATGATCGCTACATAACTCTGCAACGCTGGTTTGCAACACTAAACGCTCGATAAGTAATTTTACTACGAAACATAAAATATATTACAAAAATGAAAATTGCGTTGAAATGGAAACGAAAAACCTTGAAAGGCAAATTAAGTTCACCTCAGCCATCGATGTGAACGATGGGAGACAGCAGAGAAAAACGCGAAGTTACTGAAAGGGAAATGCCGCGAATATAAAAATATTAGAGGCTTTGATGATTCTTTTCCGACACAGCTTAGGAACTTTCTTATAAGTCGCTACGTTTAGCCATTTTGCGGAGTGTGTGGAAAGGAGTGAGGAAAAATGATTTGACATTTTCAAACCGGAGAATGGCAGAGAGGACAATATCTCCGGGAGCGCATCTCCCCTTGGGAGGCGCACCTCCTGCACATTGAGCACGTCCACACTTGGTAGATATCTACAGGGCGACCGGTTGCTATGCAAATAGGAGGTTTTCTGAAAAAAAAAATGTCTTGTTTCTTCGCACAAGCAGGTTTCGCAGCAAATTGCGTAGAACTTCAGAAGTATCGCACAAAAGCACAAAGTTTGCAGGTTCGAAGTTACCCCGGGTAGGTAATCATCCTGTTGAAATTACCACCTATGTTTCAAACGGACACCCAAAAAGTTAAATGCTCCACAAAAAGGCAGCTATTTATGTATTGGAACAATGCACCTTCAGCCGCAGGAGCAAAGAACCCGCGACGCAGTTTTACTTGTCAGTGATTTGGTTAAAACGAAGTGCAGCTGAGTCTATTACTCTTGTCAATCGATTGCTATCAACAAGGCAGTGAAGGCACAGAAACGATTATTTTGAGGGCCAGAACATGGAAAAATGCTGAAACCAAAATTCAAAACGCTTTGCTTGAACTACTGTTATGTGCTTTTCGGGAAAATATCTCCAGCGAGGCAGGACATGAGGAGTTTCTGTTAAGTGTTGAGCGCGTTAACCACCTGAGCGCTAAGGATGAGCGCAAACTACGCTGTGCACTCAACCGCAAACGTGTTGCTGTGTTGTTCTATCAAACACGTTTTTAAAACACGCTGCAATTTCTTCTCGAAACGATGGATTTTCGAAATTTGCCCCAATCCCGGAGTAAATTTCTTGGCAGTAAAAGCTTTACTTCGGATTCCACCTATACCCAGCAAAGAAACTAGTATATTTGTTTAGTTAACATGAAAAGGCGAAAACGATAAAAAATTAGACTTACTCCTCCAAATCGTTCCCTGGATCCGTCGAACGACGTAGATCACGCGGTTCGTGTCTGCGCGAAAAAATAAAATCAACTGGGGGGTCTGAAACAGCCGACATTTTCACCCCGATCCGCACGAAGCGTGCGGTTTTTGCATGCAGTCTTTCAAATCGGATTCGATTCTTCTAACATGATCGCCCACGTCGAGAAACATCCACAACTACACGCGTGCTCCTAGTAGTTCTTCAACGGTGTAGCAACATGTATATACGATGTACGATGGTCGGAATCAACCAACGACCTTAGATCACAAACATTGTATTGCATTCACAGCATATACAGTAAACCTCGGTTAATCCGGATATTCGCCAAAACCGGATAAAACTGGTGGTACGGATGATTTCTAGCTATCCGGATTTTTTAATCCGGATCTTCGCCAATACCGGATAGAATATGCTCTTTTCACATCTCGTAATCCGGATTTTTGTCTCTAGGAAAGATTCGGTAGCTTTCCGACGCAACACAAGCGTGTTCATGATCACCAACAAGCGTGTAGAATTATCATAACAACGGCCGCAACTGCGTGCAACATTCGACTAATCGTAGATACGCTTGTCGCTTATTGCGTCACACATGGCCATTGCATACAATGTTGAACATAACGCTCACGGCACGCCGCTGTGGCTGCAACACGGTTTCAATCTATTGATTAGTGCTGAGTGTGCTTGTGTACAACATTATCCGTGAGTGTATTGTACTCGGTGAGATGTCTGGAGGGTATTACATTCCAAGTAGAGTGACTGCTTATGGACCAGTCGCAGAAATCTCTGCGTCAATGCAACACCCCAAATTTCTTCGCAGCTAGGTAATCTAAAATTATGAACTTAAGATTTCTCATAACTGGATATGGCGGTTACTAGTCTGTTGTACCATTGTAGATACTTTAATAAATTCGTTTCGCTTCTGCAAAAGCCTGCTGTTGGGTTGTAAATGTGTTCAATTTAAGTAATTTTCACCGATATCTTAGTACCTAGATGGCGTCAGGCTAGAAACAACCATCTTCGGTTAATCCGGATATTCGCCTATACCGGATCAAATCGTCGGTCAAATCGAATCCGGTTAACAGAGGTTTACTATACAACGCGCTCCACAAAAGGTCCTCAACTTACGACGTAGTTCCATCCCCGCGTCACGCTGTCGTAACTCGGACAACTGAAAGCGTACCAGACAACCACCTACACTCCTTACCTATGCTAAACACATTTCGTGACACGAAGACGCCAGAAAACGCGTGTAGCATTAACAAAGTACAGACGAAACAGTTGTACAAAACAAAGCACTTACGGCAGGCGAGTGGCGCCCACATAACGACAGACACCAAAACCGTTGCGATCGGACAACAGACGCTGAAATTAATCAGTTGCAACAAAAGTTTCTGAATATGTGCCGCGAGTTGAGGTCAAAGCAGTTGCAAATTACAACTGGCATGCACAACGCAGTCAGTGAACGCACACCATGCGAATAGCAGTTCCCATTTTCAGGAAAACAGACAAACGCTAGGAGTTCATCAGGCCTTCAATGTACAGTATGACTTTTTCATTTCCATACAGCTACGGACAGATACATGAAAGCGTTTATGAAAGCTACGATGAACACTCAAAGAATATTTGCGCGATTTGCTTCAATTCGCGTGTTTCACAAGCTTTGTATTCAGGCTTCTTTTCCGAAACAGCAAGCAAAGGTGGGATCGCCCCCTCTCATTTTCTCGTGTGACACCAAAAATTATTATGCTGGTAATTGTGCAATCACTTTATTGGGAAATTTCCTTTGACAAAAACTATCACCTAACACGGCATTCTATATTGGACACAGCTTTCCACCCCCCTTCTGCTTTTACAACTACACCATAGGTCTACAGTACGACACCGTTGACGACAAGAGTGCAGTGGTTGGCGAACAAGCGATGGAAGCAAGCAATCTGTATCACGTAGTGGCTGAGCGACTTGAGAACAGCAATTGTGTTGTTAACATGAAACGTTAAATCACAATATGAACTTATTCAACGAACGCTTTTTTAGGCACACTGGCAATCCTAGGGTTGTACTGGTGGTGGAAAGAAAACCATTTGAAAACACAACAGATATTCGCTCGAATGCGTGAAACTCGTCCACTCAGAAACACTACCCTGGTGCGTATGAGCGCCATCGCATGTTGCCTAGCAACCAGTGCAAACCCCGGGACTGTCTTAACAGGCAACAGTACCTGGTGAAGATTTCGACCGCGAGGTCCTCGTAAGCTTTTTTGTCTTCGACGCTGATCGTGTCCAGGGACTCGAGCTTGATGAAGGCGCGAGAACAGAGGGAGTAGGCGCGGTTGGTCGCTGATGACAGTGCGATCAAACTGTAGATCTTTGCCGGGTCGAGGAAGTCCTCGTAATCACTCAAGTGCTCAGCTGCGAATGATTGCGACATACAAAGTTTAAATTAATCGAAGCTACAAAAAGCTTTCAAAAAAACTTTCATGTTTATTTCGAGACGTTTCGCGGTGCTCTTGATCCATTTTCAAGCGAGAATGAAGCAACCCTAGGCAAGACATGGAATTCAAAAATACTAGAGTTTTTGACGTATAGAGGTGAATGTAACGTAAAAAAGGCTGAAAAATACTGTCTGAGCAACAGCAACACCAACACAAAACACTGACCGGTGGACATCGCTGCGTCCACGTAACCATCGTAAAGCTGTCTCAGTGCCAACAAGTAAAAATGATACGCTTCAGCGCCCTTCCACGCTTGACTGATGACGCGCACTTCGTCACCCGTTGTTCTGTCATCAGTCAGGTAACTATCGACGCGTGAAGTGCCCTGGAATAGAACATAGAAAGGCCGCATTCACACGATATCTAAACAGGCGCCTGTAGCGCAGTCTTTCTCCGACAGGGAGTCTAGTGACTAACTTGGGGATTTAAACGGACAGATCCTCTTCAATAAACAAAGGAGATTCAACTTATTTTAATTCAAAAGCAAAACCGACTTCGGGTAAGAACGACCCGTGTTACCAGGGTAATTTTCAACATGCATTCCAGAGGGAAGCCACTAAACTCAGACAAGTTTGTTCTGGTCTTCTCCGAAATTATCATCCTCAGCACCTGAAGTGAGTTAAAAACCTGCAGCCATCTTGTCCACGTAAGGAAGCTTTCACTGTGCACCGCTGGGTACTTCTAAAGGATCATGCTCCCCCACCTTAAACCGATATTGAGTCGTTTGGGTCAATTCAATACCGGGATCCACTAATTTGTTCGATGCAGCCTGAAAGACAGTGGGGTACTTCGAGTGCATCAACTTCTTTGGTATGTTCTCATGTCGGCAAAGCTAAGGCGACCTGACGAGAACACCTTCGAAATGGAGAAATAAACCTTGTTGTTGAGCAGTTAAGGACGCTTTCTTATCGCGCCTGTCGCACGTTGTAGATTCGGAGATAATGGGCGTAGATCTGTTGCAAAAGCGCCTATCATTCGCAAACGTAAGCCCCCCCATCTTAAACAGTATGGGGTTGTTGCGGTGAGGTTGTGATTACTCGCGGGCCGTGTTAGCTTTCCCAGCGAGAAGTAGAAAGTGCGATGCACTACCAATGAGTGGTTCGTAACAGCGCACCCCGGCAAGGGGGTAATTTTGAAGTTCTAAGCAGATTTAAGGATCCGGTCTCTTACGATTGCGCCAACCAAATAAAACCCTGCAAAAGGTCGCAATCGCATGAATCAGAGTCAACAAAACAGCAACACCTGACAACAAAATCTTGCCCGGATGCAAGGGTCAGACACTTTGGGAGCAACTGGCGGACAGGGGCAGCCTTATGCTCGCAAATTGTCTGAAGCAATTGTAAAGGGGCAAATAACAACGCACACAAACCGGAGAAGGAACAAGCAATCTTCGAATCGCAAAATGTTCTGTCACAGCGTTGTTCGTCTGTTGTCGTGTGCGCACGTATTTAAGTTATAAAACTGCGCATACATTCATTTTCATACCCGCTCTTCCTCTCAGGAGGACCGCAACCCTAGGATTCGAAATACTTCATGGTTTTCAGCAATCTGATAGTTCAGCTGGCTTCACACCAAGATGGGACCAAGCAGGGTCGGAGGTTTAATCACACCACCTGGTCCTTGGTGGACCTCTGGGCCGCTTTCCCGTGGGTTTAGCCAACAGGACCTGCCTCGCTGACCGTTCCTGGGACATTCTAGTCACACGGCCGAACCATCGTAGTTCGGATCTCTGTATTCGGAGAAATCGCTTCAGGGCTTTGCGAATTTCACAGCTGCGCACTTCATACTACTTGCGTTGTAGTACGCCTATCCCGTCTATGGAATCGCGCTTTTGCCCTCTCTTCGGTGACTGCGGCCGCATGGGCCACTCGTGACGGTAGAAGAGTAATATTGGTAAATCTGCTGCAAGGTTCGTTTGAATAAAAGCCTACCTTGGTGGCTTTTTCTTTCATTTGCTGGTTGTGTTTCTCCACGAGGAGCGCCGCCAACACATAGATCTTCTTCATCTGCAGCGGCGAAGCGTCACGCCTGAACAGAACGTCACAAGTCAGAGATATATCGCTCGATTAAGTTTAGAAGATGGTTCTTTACTCGAAATGGACGGAACAAGTCCCTTTTCAGCTGATCACTGCTTCGAGACGAGGTAGCGCTCGATTCGAGTAATTCACTCGCACATCTTCTGCAATTTTTTCAAATATAGTTGGAAACTGACCGGTTCACATGAACGGGTTTTTGCGAAGTTTGCGCCTTTCCAACGCGCTTCACAGGTATTGCTTTCTTCAACCGGTGTGCGAAGTTTTGCAAACTTCGATTAAGGGAAACCGTTTCATGGCAACTGGAAATGAGATTGCCGAAACTGCAATTTTTAGGATGTCTACTTTTCAGCTGTATGTACGTTTGGCCAAAATTAAGTGGAAATCATAAAATGATCACACGGGATTTTAGATCAATATCTTAAATTGGTTTTCAACACTTAGCCCACAAAAATTACTGATGTCGTTCTTCATATTCTGTCTGCTTCCTCAAGCAAAAATACGCCAAAACAGTAACTGCAAAATGCCTGTACGCAACGGTCAGGTCAGAATATCACCAATTTCAACGATGCACATAGAGAAAACACAAAACGTACGCGGCTTCTTCTTCAGCAATCCTGAATAGAAGTTTTGCCGCCGATGCAAATCTATCCGCCTTCCTGTACAATTCAATGGCTTGAAGGATCGAATCCTTTTCCAGCAAATGTGCGACGTATTTCGACAAAAGCGAATCAATTTCCTAAAAAAACGGCAAATAAAACTACACCTTCGCCTTTCTCACACGCACATCGGGTTGAAGCGCCTTTAACAAAAGCCACGAGGCAACTACTGATACACCGGAATGGTCGTGCACGACTGACCAAAGCCGCCAGACAAATCTTCGTGTTTCGATTGGTCGAAAAGCGCAGACGACGTAGCTGCGACGCTCACCTTCACGTTGTACCTCTGCGCCAGTTCGACCGCCTGGTTCCACTGGTTGAGGTAAACGCACGTGTCGATCGCTTCCTTGATCTTGTTGCATTTGAGGTAAGCGGCCACGCTTTGTTCACACATTCCCACCATTTTGAACATCTTCGCCATTTCCTGTCACATCAAGCGTTGTCAAACATAGAAAATGGCAACAACTGATTGGCTGAGAACCTCACTTCTAAGTACGTTAGGTGAGATCGTACACAAGCCGCGGCATCTTCGGGGAACTAAGGAGTGCAAACAAAAATGTGCAGCTAAACTTTAAGTCAGTCGCACCTCACAATCTGCGAGCGAGACGAACGATACACGACTCAGCACATTTTGCAATTTTTTTCATCAGCGTTTTTTTAAAGGCAAAAGCAGCGTTTTTCACGCACCGTCACAAAACTGACGGAACGCGCTGCTCAGGATTTTCACCCGCGGATGTGTTTAGGATTCATGATAAGATGCATGTCATATTTATAGCGTGTGTTATATTCATGACGTATGCTGTATTCAAAACGTATGTTGGATTTTCATGACGTATGTTGGATTTTCATGACGTATGTTGAATTCAAGACGTATATTACATTTATGACGCAGGTTAGAATCATGACGTATGCTAGATTCGTGACGTATATGTTAGCTTTCATGTGTTGTATTTACGACGTACGCTACATTCACGTTGCATAGTAGCTGAAACAACAACTTCACAACTATTGTCTGAATCAGACGTCGATCAAACTGATCGGCAACTGCCGCGCAACACACACCGGCAACAACTTGTGGTCGTCTGGCAAGCTCCCCATCAGCCGGTAGAGACCGTCGTAATCTTCCAGCATGTAGTAGCATTCCATCAACCTTTCCTGATTGCCACCTTGCTCGTAATATGTAACAGCATTGGACCTGGAAGAACAAATATGGCGGCACAGGTGCAACGGTTTCTGGCTGACCGCAAGCAACGCAACTTTTCGAGATAAATACAAAAGAGCGAGGCTTTCTCTCTGCGAATAACAAAACTCTGAAGCACCGCTTTTGACATAAACTTTCATTAAAACTTGGCGTCAACAGTACGGCTTAATCACATCCTCCAGGTGAGCCCCACCAAAAAAAAACGTTAAAAAGTGTTACAACCGGTGCACCAAGTCGCAATAAGAAATGTACATGACCAAATTGCATATTTACCACTTCTGCCTATCGGCGTAATAATCGCCAATGGCATTCCACGCTTTCATCAGCTGCTTGTCGTCAGCTGCGCCGCTGCCTGATTTGAGAAGTTGAACGACGCGGAACCAATCGCCGAGCTTCATCCTCAGTTCGATCGCCAGGTCCCTGCGCAGCGAAAGCAGCTGAGTCGGTCAGTATCACAATTGCAGCTGCTTGCCAGTTTGTGACACACGACATTTTCCGCCAAACAAGGAGTTTCTTCCATAAAGGAAGTAACTTGGCGCTTAATTGGAAAGAAATACAGTGTCACTTGCACCTGCAGCGAAGAATAACGAGTGGTGGACGATTAGATATCTTGAACAGAACTGAAAAGCTAAACATATGAACGAATCGGGTAGGAAAACGACGCTAAGACGCGCATTGCGATTTTTTCGGTTGCAAACCAGCGCACCTGCGATCCATTTCCAAGTAGATTCGTTCGGCGTCCTCAAATTTTCGAAAGTAAGCGGCGATCTCGGCCATTTTCATAGGCTCGTTGCTGAGCTGTGACACTCGCTTGCACATGCTGATCCCCTGGTAATCCTTGCAACGAACAAATGAGTGCTCCGCAACGTCCAGGTCGAGTTTGCCGAGCGCCCCTTCGGCCAACATCCGCCTGAAACGTCAGTGAATGGCTTACCTGGTGAGGGTCTATGAAGAAAATACTGTAAGTGTTCCATGCTGTGATGGTGATAGCGATCCATGCACTCCCCCCCCCATTACGTATGGAAATTGAAGACTTTTTCAAATCTACCGCCTATCAAGTACAATAAATTGCTAACTAGATCATCGACGCGCTGAAAAAGGCTAAGCAAAAGGCATGAAGCCTGGACTAAGGAAACGCTGAGTTCAGTGTTTTCTAGATATCGGAGACGGTATCTGTGAGCATCGCCTATGTCACTAATACAATATTCGGCATCGCTGAAGTTGCGGCCGGACAAATAATTGCAAACAATTTTGGCAACAGCGGTGAAATCAAGACAGTTCATTGCCACACAAAATCAGCATTATTTTCCACTTCGAAATTTATAACATCACTTGCAGTGAATCATGCAATAAACTCGGGCACAACGCCGAATGCTCGACACCGACTAGAAACAAAAGTTGAGTGATGTAGCGCTTCTCATGGCCATGACGACATTGCTGCTTCTTTAACATCAGGGCAATTACAACTTCTTCAAATTAAAATCACCACCATCCCTACAACGATCAAGTCATCGTAGCCACTGCCACGAAAGCATCAAGAAACTACCGACTTAAAATCATTAATAGCATGTGTTTGCTGCATCTGCTAAAAAATTGCTTCAAGGTACCCAGTGAAGGTAATAGAATAAAACAGGAACAAAGCCTGAAACGCCACAGTGGGTTGAATTCTTGCTGTATGCTGTTGCTACTGTGCACATGATATAATGCCTCAAAGTTCCAAATTCTTCACCGACTCATCCATCAGTTCAGTTTCGCTATGGTCGTTTGTGCACTCCTGTCAGAGTGTCACAAGTGGTCTGAGGTGCCCATTTCTGCTTTCTTGCGCCGTGGGTCACGTTGTTGCTTTCGCAGTGAATGCTGCACTGGTGGCAAATCAGTGGCAGCACCGCGCGTGAACCTTTCCTTGCACCCAACCATTCAGTGCGGAGCACGAGGCTGCGCAGGCCGCAAGTACCGTTTTTCAAGTCTTCGATAGGACCCGGTCGGGAATAGAACCCAACCTACCAGACTCGGCGGCGCGTGCTCAACCAACTATAACCCTTCACCGGCAACGACTCAACCATGTAATGGGAAATTTCGAAGTCAAATCAAGAAATTTGAAGCATGTTGGATTCAACTGATAACTTCCATAACCTCTCCTCCGCTCACAACAAAACACTGAGTGTGTATTTACACATCTTCTCAGCTGGTTACGGTGTTTTTGAAAGTAAGACGGCAAGAAGGCTCATAGAAGTCCCATTTGTTCCGGTGTCGTGGCCGCAGTGCCGCCACACCTTCTCTAGAAGCGTTGTTTGGAAGTTACAACGGAACGGGGTCTCAGAATCACCCCACATGTGGGTCCTCCGCCAGTGCCAATACCTTCAGCGGGACAAGGAATGAACAACGCCGATCTGTGCATTGGCCCGTACGCATTACAAGCATGCGTGCTATGCACCTTGCACACGACTTACCATAGTCGGGGATGAGGGTTGTCGTCGACAAATTGTGCGGCATCCTTTAACCCCACAGTCTGTACGAGAGCCCGTGTATCTCTCAGTGACTTCACCTCAAATTCAATCAAATCCTCATGATTTGGGTTTTCAGGGTCCTGCCAAAAAAAGAGCAAGTTCAGATTTAAAAACTTTAACCGCGAAGGTTTTCAACAATACACCGAATGTTCTTGACAAATGATAAAAAAGTGCCAATCAATACCTCATACAATTAAAAGAGTTTCAGCTCTTTTGTTCACAAGAACAATTGTTCCATTGCGATTGACGCAAAGTTCCACTTAAGTTTGATAAAATCGCGGTATAACTATACACTGGGGTTTGGACCTGGCGAAATTCCATAACAGTTGCCTCTTGATTACTTGCCAGTGTGTTTCCCACAAAGCAAACATTAGTGGTTTTATTCAGAATGGCAAAGGATAATGTTTCGACATTAACAAATCCAGGATTTAAATAAAAGATTTAACACAGTATGTGTCAAAAGCAGCCCCTTCTCAGCAAAGAATCACGACTGTAATGTAAACGGAATGTATATTTCGCCTGCAGGCACCTTCAGGTCGTATTCAGATAGAATTCAACTCCTTTTCAAATACATTTAGCACATTCACTGATTTGTCATGCTGCCAATAACTCGAGAGAACAGAGTCTCAACGCACTGAAAAAAGCTAAATGAAACAAGAATACATAAGGCAAGTATTTTCAAAAATGCATCTGTCACCACGAGAACTACCCTGAGCATGGAAGTTACTTATGTTTAGCGTATTTATTTGTTTTTACTGGACGATTCTCAAACCGCAGCCGTATGTGTACGTATCCCGAGCAGGTGGTGACGTAACAGATGAAGAAAATCAACATCACACTGGCAAAGTGACAAAACAAAGCATTCCAGTTATGAGCGGCCACAACCCATGCACACAATGTTTCGAACAGCTCTCTGTTGCACAACCCTGCCTGTTAAGTCAAGGTGCAGCATCTGTTTCTTTCGCAATCATTTGTCTCAGAAACAACTCAGTTCTATACTGCAGTGCAGGCATCAAGCGGAAGGGACGCGTTAAAGAGATGTGGAACGAATTCGTGAACTGGATTTGCTACATGGCAAGCCGTATGGAAGAGTATCTCCTATGCAACGACGATGAAGATGCAGGCCTGTTCAGAATTGTCGAGCAACTTGCAATCGATATAGTGTTTTCTGCACTGGATCTATTTTTCTGCACAATTATCTTTAAAAGTGCCTCAAAAGTGGGAACTAAAGTTTTGTGGAGGTAAGTGTTGATAAACATGAAAGATGCTGCCGCAACCAAGAGCACTAACATGTCTTTCCATTTTTGCAAAGCTTTCCTGCGCATATGAAGGAAATGCAATTACCGGTACAAAAAATGATATGAATTTGAGGTGATGCATAGGCCGTAAGACGAGGGAATTTATCCAAGTGCGCCATTAATGAAGTACAGAAACCTCTTCCTGTGAAGTGTTAAGCAACGGGTGGCACCAGAAGCAGTGATTATTTCAAGGTTTTCAAAAGGGTGTCGTAGTAGAGCTTAAGGGTGTCAATACCATTTTCCCTTCTATGTCTGATACTTTTAACTGATTTTCACAAAAACGCAAGTTTCCGTCCAAATATGCTTATTTCAATAGGACATTCACTTTTGGCAAAAAACACTACAGACAATTTCATAAATAGAAAGGTTCAATGTAGGCTTACACACTCATTCATTTTCTCATTTTCATGCCGCTTTTCCTTTGGGGAGAGTGGCGAGGGCAGCAGCCCTAGGGGCACCGGAATACCTCACGATCAACAGCAATCGCAAATAGTTCTGCTGGCTCCACACCAAGACGGGACCAAGCAAGGTCGGAGATGTAGTCACGCCACCTGGTTCTTGGACAAACTTTGGACCGCTTTCCCGTGGATGTAGACTGTAACCTGAAGGACTTAGTCCGCTATTGTTTCCTGGGAAATTTTGGACACATGGCCGAATTAACATAGCTGGGGTCTCTCGATTCGGAGAAGTGGCTTGACATCCTGGGCTTTACGGATTTCAGACCGGTGTTCTTTGTCACGAAGTGTCACACCAAGAACTCTTCGCAAATATCACGTCTCTGCCGTTTATTCTTTTGACAGTATTCTTTCAGCCGTCACCTAAAATTTATGACCACTGGTGAGGACCGGAACAAAGACAGATTTAAAAACTGAAAGCTTTGCGTTCTTTGAAATCTCCCGTTTCGCAACCACCGAGCAATAAAGCTCACGCAGAACTGCGTTTGCTTTACCAATCCGTGTATCAATCTATTTGTTCCGACTTCCATCAATCGTGAATACCATTCCAAGGTACTTGAACGTCTCAGCCTGCTGCAGTGTTTTTTCACTCACTTACAGGAAACACTGCCTTGGGCGGGACACAATACCTCAATCTTTTTAGTGCTGTTTTGCGTTCCTGCTTGGTCGCACGCAGCAGAAAACCGATCAAATGCGTGTTGAAGACCCTGCTGAGAAGATACACGCATGCAGCACCATTTCGTCCGCAAAACGCAAACGGTTCATCCTGCAGTTCAACAGTGACACCCTCGTCGAGGCGTCTGCGACTGTCCACCCAATTCATCAAGGCCAGGGCTCTTTAAAATTTTTGGGAGAGACCACATAAGCTATTGCACGATAGTTCAAGGGCCAGACATCTTGCATAATGTGATTTTTTCGGAATATGTACCATTCTATTAAATCAGCACATTTTCCATAAATATTGGCAAAACGTATTGCGGCCGGGTGAAATGACTTCACAGGTCGGATTTGGCCCGAGAACCATTGTGTAGAGGGCCCTGATATAGACAAAGGAGTGGTGCCAGCACACACCATTGTCGGAGTCTAACAACAAAGCTGAACAATTGTGATTTAACCCTTCGACGCGGACACAATTTTCTGATCAGGAATACTACTTGACGGCCAGCAAGAGGCACCCGTCAACACCGTACTCCCGTAACACCCCCCAAAGCTTTTCACGAAGAACCCGGGCATACACTTTCCCGAGATCGACAAAACACGTGTATAAATCTTTGGCATCATCCCAGGAATTCTTGAAAATTTGCTGGAGAGTAGAAATTTTTTTAGTGCTACGGCCGCGACAAAAACCACACTGGGTATCATCCAACTTTGGTTCAATTATTTTTGTGGCATCTTGGTATACTCTCTTCCTGGGAAACAAACCAAAGAGATGCCGCGGTAGTTGGTTCATTCACTCCCGTCTCCCTTTTGTGAATGGGGACGGTAAATTTGCTAAAACGTTCGGCGCTCTTCCAAAACGCCATGCCACTTGACACACACGAGGCAGCCAAATCATCCAGCGTTCCAAGTTCCCCTAATCCGCTATCAAACTTTTCGCAATTAGCTTTAAGCTCGGATTCAGCAGCGGCATCATAGAGCTTATTGACGCACAGTTCTACGGAAGATTTCATCTGTGCAAAGTCAAAACATATCGCCTGAAAAACTTTGCTCAGTTCTATCAGTGGAGATGCCAGTGTTGACAAAAGGAAAGCACTGTGTTAAAATTTTTTGTTTTCACAAGTTGCAGTAAAACAACGCACTGCATCATTTTTATTTTTTGACCGCTGCTTCAGTATGACCCAAATAGCCGAAATCTCACTCCTAGCTCTCACTGTTGCCTCACTCGACAACCACCTTGTTTTGCATGCGCGCTGCCGCTGCTGCCGCCGAACTAGTCTTCATTGTAGTCTGATGCTTTTTTCTTGATTGTAGTCTGATGTATCACCAGGCAAGCTGATGGAAACGGTGAAACAGTAAAGCATTTCCATAATTGCATGAAAGTGCTTTTGCAGTTTCGTACAACATACTGTACAAATCTGCGGCAGAATAGTAAGAGGCCGAAGCGATGCAGTGCGCATGACACTGCACAGACATAGGCGTAGCCAGGGGGGGCCAAAAGGGCCATGGTCCCCCCACTAATTTTTAGAAAATATAGTCATTTCGTGCTTCGAGATGCGTTTTTCCAAACAAAATAGTGCTGTTTGCCTACAATCACACATTTTGGCCCCCACCAAATTTTTGGGCTGGCTACGCCACTGTGCACAGATACCAAGCTTACAAGTTTCGCTTCCACCTTCTGCGCCAGAAAATTGTGTCGACCTATAACATTGCAGCCGTCTGTTACAAATTACAATAGCCACGTGCAGGAAAACATGCTTTATCTCAAATCGTTTTACTTAAATACAAAGCAAATCCATATTTCGGCTTTCAGAATTTAGAGTGTCATTTCCAAATTTTAGGGTGTCATTTTGACACCCAATAACGGCTTAAAAAAACACTGCCAGAAGCATACCTTGACGCAAAATTACACCGAGAAAGAACTTCCTTCACTTAGTGAATATCGTCATGGAAACGGTGACCAGGTAGCACTAGAAATGACGCTGGATAAAGAGCTTTAAAAGCTGCTGGAAAACACGCTCAGAGTGGCAAACGCCACAGACGGATGCGCATGTCTTTTTTATCTGAGTGCCCCAGGTCTTTACTTCACCACAGGGCACTTTTTGTCGACATACGAAAGTTTCATGCCGACCTTGATGGATGTTGTTCGTTCTACTTCAGTCAACAGCATCAGGGCATCAGAAAAAATCATACAGTGAGCCTGAAATATAACTTAAGGAACTATAACTTTGAGGGATGGACCCGTCCAAACAATCATTGTGCCGATGTGTAGTTAACTCTATCGAAATTCGAGTGCCGTTATGTGTCGCACCAAGGCGTATCTGAATAGGCAGGCTTTTCCATAGGAATGGGATTCCTATGGGAATCCCATGGGAAACGTCCCATGGGATAGCATGGGACGGCATACATTTGTATTTCCCATGAGACTCAGAAATAGAACGATAGTGTCAGAATGTTACTGAATTGTCATACTTAGACTATACTTCTGAATTTTAAAGTCAATAAATTTGGTCGTTTTGCATGTCTCTTTGTACATGTAGTCCTATTTAGTAGATACTAAACCTAAACTTTCATAAATTTAATAAATACAGTCAAATTGTGTTCCATATTATTATTATAATAATGTAATGGGAATCCCATGGGATGGGACAGGCATAAATTGCTATGGGATGGGACAGATAAGTATGTCCCATGGACAACCTGTGAATAGGCCATGCCTTCTGCATTGAAGCATGAACAGCTCGTCTAGCTTTTCAGCAAAAGAAGTTAGATCAATTTATATGGGATCCGAATTTTTTAAAAATCGAAACACATAGGTTGCTGGCTTCTTTTGCAAAAACTGACCATTTCCTGCCAATATCTTATCGTTCGCAGTCTTGACCAATCTACCTGTGCAGACGCACGAACAGCAAGAAGCTAAGTACACTCAAGCAGGACAGCACTATACCAAATAGCTCAAAGCAGGGATTGTTACAAATTAGCCTCAGGTGCAGGTCTGACTAGTCACATAATTATTTGTACATCTGCTGAATCCTTTGTTGTAACGAATTATCAACAGGCATTCATTACCTGTTCGGTTTAATGGAGCTACAAAACGGGTTCAAATCCAAAAGAGGTGATCTGTTGCGCTGAGGCAATTATTCTACAGGTTTGTCGGCAAAAAAGCCACGAAACGTTTAGAAAAACAAAACCAACAACCCTTAAAAATTTAACTTTTTTGCTATTTCTACAGGATAAAAAGGGGACACAAGCGAAAGTTTGATTCCACTGACAAGGTAAGAAAATCAGTTGTCTGCATATTATGATGCACTTGAGCAGATCAGGTCAGTAGATTAGTCTTTGTTTGCATATTCCCATGGCACTTAATGAACACCTATTACAGCCCAACGCTAAGTTGCAAACACTTAACATGCGCTGAAAACCCGCTCAGGAAGCCGGACTGAATCCTGCTACTCGCAGAATACAACAAAGAAAATCACTCAACGTTTTCAATAATCTCGTCGTTTTCACCCGTTTCATAACGACTCCCATTCGATGACGAACAGACAAAGATCATCGACTAACCATTTACTGAGCCACATGTCGGTTTTCAACGGTTTTCATGTCTTTCTAGCACAGCAAGATTTTGCCGTAAGCATATTCAAACACAAACTGTAATACCACGTAGTTTTAAACGACGCATATGATTGTGTTTCTTAGTTGAGCGGATGCGTAGTAACAAAGGTGCTTAGTTGTGGAACTCGCCAATCGTTGGTTTGCAAGAAATCCGAACAAGGTGGTTAGCAGTAATATCTCGTTACTGTCACGTACGATTCGGCGCTTTCTGAAATAGCAACTTCTTTTACAAAATGAACAGTTCAAATTTGCAGCAAAATTTCCCTGTCTGGGTCGCTACAGCGAATCCCGAAAGCGCAACCAAAACCGAGGATGTCCATCACAACAACGCAACAGAACCAGGGCCACAGACGTCTAGCTTGATGACGAAAACGGAAGCATTACTTCCGGATAATGGTTTCCCGCGCGATCTCAGCGACAGCAAATGCCAAGAAAACGTCCAAAAGGTAGTTTGCTGTTCGTTTGCGTTGACTTTTCTAGGAGTGCTAAAACTATTATAGGTCGTTTTGAGGTCAAACCTGAACCTAAAGGCTTTGATTTACGTTGTAGCTATCTTGAACCTGCGTAAAATATAGAGTAACAAACGATGAGTTAATGCTAATAAAACCAAGTTCCTTCCAAAATGACTCCACAGCGCTGCCAGTTGGATAATAAACGCCTAATATGTTGTTGACTAAAACGTATTTCCAGCCGAATTTTTCACGATTTTTACCAACTGCCCAAGATGAAGAACAGCATCAGCATGTGATGACGATCGTTTATGGAGAAAGGAACATGAAGTCTGCGGTTTTGCCCAGGGTTGCGGAGTCGGAGGTAAAGTATCCGACCCCAACTACGACCTTTCCAAAATGTCCGACTCTGACTCCAGACTCCGACTTTCCAAAATTTCCGACTCCGACTCCTTAACATAAAGGGAAATAAATGTGGCTGTTATAATCAATGGAAATCGTGGTGCACAGCAAGAAATCTCTGTTTCAACAAGTTTCAAAAGAAACTACCATTTCAACAGGAATTCCCAATTTAAGAGTGTGTGATTTAAAAATGATCCAATTGGACATCCGGAGTCGGACAAAAAGTCCGACTCCAATTCCCAGCAGTGTTGTTAGGAATCCGACACCGACTCCACCCAAAAAACTCCGACTCCTTACGACTCCGCAACCCTGTTTTTGCCAACACAGGATGCACTGTTTACAGAACGAAAGTTGTGTGCAAACAACATGTCGGCATGCACGTTGAGGTTTTGTTCTGTGCAACGGCGGGAATACTCCGCAGTAAGAACGAGCAAAAGGCTGTTCTGCTTAAAGTTAACATGTTGGTACATAGCTTCCTTTTTGACACCACATATGTGGCATGAACGAAAACTGAAAGAACCCAATAACTTGTTTCATTTGTTTAAACAGTTCCGTTACTACACTGAACTGCAACAATAAATTAATGGCTTTGACACTGCGGTAGTGGGATGCCCGCGCTGTAGACGCCCTTGTCCAAAGAGCCCTGCTATGAATCACTCAATGCTTTGAATCAAGCTCTTTACCTTCCCATCACAAAAGAGAACCCTGTATCAACTAGCAATCACCAGTTTCCCGTCGTTGTGAGGTCAATTTCTTGCAGTTTCTGTGAACCTCATAGAATAGAAAAGCAAGTCACTCAACCAGGATCTGCTACTTTCTTCACTGCAGGTTGAACGTACATTCACGCCAACACAAAACCACGTCAAAATTCAAATGTTTCAAGAACCCGGAGCGTTACGTATTTGTTGAGGGTATCGGGATACACGTTACATGGAAACATGGCAGTCTAGGTAACAATTATTCAGTTTTTGAAGGTGCGCGGAAGAAATTTAAGCTAAAGGAATCCAGATGCTGACATTCAAGCTTTCACCGACAATTACCCACAAACCATCATCGCAACTTATTTAAAGTAAGTTAATTTCCAGGGTGAAATTCCAGCAGGAAAAGATGCGACACTGACAATGTTCATTCATTGTTTTTTCATACCCGCTTTTCCTCTCATGAGGATCACGGGAACAGCAAATCCAGGACTCGAAATGCCTCATGATTTTCAGCAGTCACTGCTAGTCTTGTTGGCTCTACACCAAGAAGGGACTAAGCAAGGTCGGAGACGTCGTCACACCACGCGGTCCTTGGACGACCTCCGGGTCGCTTTCCTTTGACTACAGGACTCACTTCGCCGATCTTTCTTGGGACATTCTAGTCACGTGGTCGAACCATCGTAACTAGGATCTCTCGATTCGAAGAAATGACTCGACATTCAGGGTTTTATGAATTTCACAGCTGCGCTCTTGGCGTGAAGTGTCACGTCGTGAACTTTTCGCAAAAATCTCATGTGTGCCGCTTGCTTGAGATAGAACTCTTTCCGTCATTAGCATACTGACAATGTCGATGAACAAATTCACTTCCTAGCCTAACGCGGACTTCGGATAAAATCAAAACGTTGGTACATTTTTACGTAACTAACCACTCGACTCAGGGAAAAGCAAGGAATTCCTGTCATTGATAAAAGCACGATCTTCACAGCTATCATACAGCCAAGTTGTTCGTAAGTTCACTCTAAACAATCCGCCGTGAAGTAGTGCATGAAAGAGTACACTAGGCCAGTAACTGTGTTTCTCTTGCGTTCTACACAGATCGCCTCTAGATCAAGTTCATCGTAGTGGACAAACTGGCTGTGCGGCACGGTAGATAAATTAGCTTTGCAAAGATACATCATTCGGTTTAGAATTACGACGGTGGGTGCTCCTTCACAGTACTCTAGTACATTGCCTGCATGCGGAGCAGCAAAGTTGTCTGCGTTCCCATTAGGGCTGGATCAATTAGATGAGTTCAGATTAATTGCAATTGCTAATACTCTTCAAATTTTTCAATTACGATACAGTACACAAAAACAACAAGTCTCACTTCCAAATTATATGGAATTGTGTAATTAATGACATTCAGCTCAATTACAAATTTCCATTGATTCAACTCTTGACTTATACCCAAATCGCAGGCACAATACATCTGGGACATTTCACCACTGACTCAGCAAACTCACAGCAGGCTAAAGGGAAAGTGTTTCATTGGTTGTGTTTATGCTTTTGTTCGAGCTCTGTGAAGCTTTTGAAAACAAAGTTTAATTGTAATTAGGGTGAAAAATTTGGCAAATAACAATTGCACAAAAACAAAAAGCCTCAATTGCTCAATTACAAAAGAATTGATTCAACCGGGTTTCCCAAGTGTGCGTTCTGTGCGTTACTCCTGTGCAACTCTAATTTAACAATCATCTGGTATCCACGAGCTTAATGCGCAATACTATCGGCTTTCCCTGGTGCTTGTTCCACATAGGCGATCACTTAACACGCTTCAACGTTCGCAATTTCAGACCCAAAGGTCTTGAAGTACTTTTGTAATAATAAAATCTTATCCTAAAGCAGTGTTTTCGAATCACAATCCACACAAACCTACCTTATGTATTTCATCCAACAAAACCGACTTTATCTCAAGGTCGTTGAATTGACAAATATATCCGGAGCATAAAAGAGGCTCCTGCGAGAAAAGAAAATAAAAAAAGAAAACGTGTAAAACAAACTAAACTTGACTCACAACAAATGATACGAATATTGCACATGTGTTTGTCCAAATAACTTGCACTGGACAACAATCACGCAAAATAAAGTTGAAATGATACACACCCGACAATCGTCAAAAACAAATGGTGATTCACGTCAGTGCTGCACAGAAACGCCAATGCCTGCATCGTTTTGTCCCTATTTTTGTTCTGAGCAAACATGCCTTGTGCTGTAAATCAGTTCGAACTACTTCACGCTGTCTCATGTCGCACCACGCCGCATGCCAATGTTGTGACAGGGATAAGCTGACCTTTGACCTAAAGCTGACCTTTGGCCTATGCAAGTGTCTGTTTCGCGTGCCTGAAAATCACGTGATCCTAGGAGTAACGAATCAGGTTCGAGTAAAACTCTTACAGAATCTTTGCAGCTTTGCTCGAATTCTACTCATCCGAACTCAACCAAATCCACACAGGACAACGCCGGACCTCCGGATCTAATCCTCTGTAGATGTACATCCGGGTCTTTTCCATGATGGCGATCAGGTCGTGGTTGTCGTCAGCCCACCTCATGTCCCAGGCGTCTTTTCGTTCGAATCGCAAATGTTCACCGATCACCTGCAGACCACGGCGATTAGCAGCTTCTGGAAAGCAACTTGTTTCAAGCAACGCGTACCAGCATTTCATTTATCTGAGAATAAAAGATTCGTTCCATTCTTTCAGGCGAAACTTCTTTGTCAGTCATTTTTACATGTTTGGTGGTTTGTGATGAGCGCCAAGTTTTCAAACCAGTGCGGGGTTTTTTGAAAACTTCCTCAATTAAAGTTTTGGGACAAAGGTTTGGTTGAAAACCGTGATTTTTGGTTTTGCAAAACACGTCATCGGGTGGGGGGAGTTGTTCACTGGTCAATAACCTTATTTTTCACCTTCACAGTTTCACTGAAATGAAAATTTTCTGGTGATCTGGAAATAAATATTCTCTATACGTCATTCATCAAATCAACTATGATCATTATCATCTACTCGACGTGCCAAATGACTACAAAATATTGACGAAGACAAAATCCTAAGACGTGAGAATAAAAATACCTCCTGGCCGTTTTCGTCCGTGACTCGCGCGTCCAGGTCAAAAAAGGTCAAAATTCCCGTCGTGTCGATGATCGACATTCGACTGAAAAACAAACAAACATTTGCGTTTCCATCCTCAGCGAGGAAAGTTGGCCGGTGACAAGGAGAATTAAAATCTATCAAAACGCTTACACGTTAGGGTTCAATACAACCTCGAGGATCAGTTCACAAATCTACTACAATCTTAGTTAACCAGTTGACCGATCGCGTGCAGTGCGACAGATTTATTTAACAACAATTGGCGGCAGGCCGAAGCCTGGATAATGCTTTTTCTCGGGGGGTGATGTGAAGCTCTTGCCCAAGGAGCGCTACGGCGAGTCGTGGATCGAACACCCAACCTTCCAATTGAGAGGCGGACACTGTACCACTGAGCTAACCGAGTTCATTGATGGAGGAGCAGACCTTTATTCAAGATCATTTCTTTCACAAACAACCATTTTTGTCAAACAAAAACCAACGTACACAGAGCACAATTTTTATGGGCAGTAGCACTGACAATGGCATCGACCGCACACGAAATGAAGGCGGAGTACGTGGTTTTCTGCGAATGCTCATCGCTGCTTTCATTTCCAGAAGCAGAGCATCCTGGTCCTCATACAGCCCGCGAAAGTGGAACTGGAATTTTCATTTCATTTGTTTTATTTGGGAAACAAACACACACGAAAAAAAAACAAAAAAAAAACAAAAAAAAAAAAAAAAAAAAAAAAAAAA
>Ga0210059_1002513_pt1 | contig 28807 bp, 11 predicted proteins | sample Ectturendosymbi2_FD_188042 | JGI IMG/M metagenome (GOLD analysis project Ga0210059, IMG submission 188042) | Ecteinascidia turbinata endosymbiont from Florida, USA - Sample 2 (SPAdes) (version 2) | ecosystem: Host-associated > Tunicates > Ascidians > Unclassified | place: Key West, Florida...
CGAAGAAGAGAAATGCGCTCATCCATTTCAAACATATCACCGCATTTTGTGTCACAACAACCAAGCCAATGAATCACATTAACCTGCTCAAGTACTGTAACTCTTGAATAAAAAGCCGTGGATATTATTTAGTGCAGTGCGTCGTTTGACTTTATGCATATGATTGATGCGCCTGGTCAGGAGTCCATGCAAGTTGGAAACATTTATTTTCGCAGCAAGCATAGAGGAAACGTTTCCCATCAAGAACAATTGGAACTTCCCGGCCGAGAAAATATGCATTGTGCCTGCAATCGCATAACTTCAGTTGCATTACGTAGAACTTGTAGTTGAGTGTCATTTTGCATCGATCAATCGCTCATGGAGTTCGTTATGCAAGCCGTGCAAGGCATTCATGCCCATAGAATGTAAGAAACGCGTTGCATACAATTCAAACGCTCTTTTGTTCATTCTTTCGGCCAAGAACCAGAGCACTGTTAATTATATCTGTTGTTCGTTGTAGAGCTTCATGCACTGTAGTATGAAATGAACTGCGATTAGAAAGTAATTTAAATTTGCTTTGAACTGAAACATAGCAATTCCTAAAATCTTCTTCGGCTTCTTAACACTGTTGTCTTGTAAACCTTTGTCACGACGGTTTTTTCATCCATGTCGCCCGTTAACCATTACCTCAACAACATGAGGAGAAGCTCGTAGAACAGGGATTTCAGGAAAAGAAAGACGAAAACAGCAAAACGACATCGCAGATGAACCAAGAATGATGAAAATGGAAGTAGAGCTAGGCAGAGTGGATTTTCAGCAACACATACAACCATCTAAACGTCACATACTGCCACCTGCCATTGCCTAGAAGGATGGGTTAAGCGACGAAAGAAAATATCTGCAGTGCCTGAAAGTCTGGCTTGAATGACAGAAACAGTAACAGCTATTTGCCTCCAGATGCATCTGCACAGAAAACCATGTCGGAATAAACAAATTAAGACTTTAGTTTTAAAAACCGCCACTTTTGGGTTGAAAACCAGACTGGGTTTCGTTATCAAAGAGGCAAGACTGCGTCACACCATTCAATGTTAAGGTGACATACTGCCGCATCCCTCTCGTTGAAAGTTTTACGTGCATCGTTTATGTTCTTACATTTGCTGTTCACGATGTAAGCTGATTCATTAACGTCTCTCTGCATTAGATTTTAGTCAGCATAAGCTTACATCGACTCGTGTCTTCGCAGCCAATGAGTTCGAGCTCACGTTTGCCGTTTGAACCGAGTTGAACTCCACATAATAAATGAATCACGATATAATTGTCTTTGGTAATTGTGTTTCTTGTCCAGTGAATAACCAGTTGCTCCTCACTTAGAAATCGACGTTTGTAGTAAGCGCGTAAAAACAGGTCACGAACCACGGTCGACTGGGTTTTGTCTGCGCAACTTAACCAGATGAGGGTAGGCACTTGCTTAGTAATGACAACATCAGCTTCTTGTTTAGGTTGTTAAATGACACAGCAAGTCAACGGCCACTTCACCTTTAGTTTAATTTCATACGTCATGTTAATGATACATTAAAATAAAAAATGGTGAAATTTTCAGGAAGTTTTGATAAGTTTAACATTGCAGTGAAGCAAGTTTTTTTAAGGAAAATGTTAGGTACCCGGTATGGACTTGTAGGGACCCGATTTTCTCTGATTCTAGGGACCTGATGATTATTTTCTCTGATTCTAGCGACCCGATTTTCAATTCTAGGAACCCGAATCGGGTCCCTACAACACCTCAAAAAAAACCTGCAGTGAAGCTATTACACTTGTAGGTGTAATATTTCGCGTTTTTTATTGTTGTGAAAACTGGCAGCAACAAACACAATTCCGTTTCACTTAAAAAACAATAAATTTTTTCTATATGTGAGGTAAGAATTTAATTGTGACATAACAATACACGTGCCATGAGAGTGCAACATGCCAGTGTTGCCACTGGGGTCAGTTTCATTAACATCAGATTGTTGCCTTTTTCAACATCAGATTTTTTACGTTACAACTTCATATAAGCTAAATGCATCTACTACAAATACCGAAGAAAGTGCGATGAAGCTCTTTAATCCGAAATGCAGGAAAGTGTCGTCATTAAATGGAGAAGTCGATCATGCGTAACATGAAATATTTATCCCAATGCTGCTATTCTGCTAAGTAGGAGCTGCTTCAGTTTGGAACGATAACCAAACACACACGAGGGTGAAAGATTGATGAAAGCAACTTGAAAATTATGAATCAAACTTCTTTTCAACCTAAAAGGAGAGGAAACGTGAAAAACAACAGCTCAGTCAACATCAGATTTTTCGCCAAAACACATCAGAAATTTATATTGAAACATCAGAGTTGATCAGAAGCGGCAACCACTACAACAAGCTTATCAGTATCTGTCTGTTACTTCCTTGAGTGACATCACAGTCACGTTGAACAACCACAAACAACAAGTGGTGTATTCTTAACACCTCCGCCTAAGTTGTCAAAACAGTTCGTTGTGTTTGTATTGAATGACAAGTAGGTCGTTACTTCTGGTTTGAGGACTTCCTTTTGATCAGTGACGGCACGTGGGCGTATGGAAGAAGTCTATTGCATGCATGCTCGCTCATCATGTGCTCCATCAGCTTTTGTAACATTTTTAGACAAACCTTTTTTGAACAAGCCCACAAAAGTCTAACTTATACTCAATCACAGTACACCAAGGACAGGATCAAAATAAAAAAATTGCTTCCAGCTGCACTAAACTTTGCAAACGTTGCCATGTGCACTAAACTTTGTTGGAGTTTTGTTTTTCAAAAATAAACGAAATACAGGAGGTCTTTACAAATGCATTGATTATACTTCCTAATTGCATCGATGTAAATCATTTACTTATTGCACAGAAGTAGTTTTGAATTTCAGCATATTTTATTTCTTTGTATTTATTTAAACTTATATTGAAACACAAGGTGGCGGTGTCGTCGGATTGCAGGTAGAAATGGTAAAGTATTAGTTTTTCTCTGGATACTTACAATATGTTCTTTTTGACAAAAAATGGATGAAATTGAGGAAACTCGTTCAAACGTTTACAACTACCAAAAAATATTTAAGCAAATCAATATTTTTTTGCAGAGCTACCGCTGTTATTAGTCTCCATAATCGTCGTATTAAAGCACGCTTTTGCAGAGATGCAAAAATGTCCCAAAAAATTCTGATGAAATTTGTCACTCAAGCAAGGTGTTCCTTTACCAACGCATCGAACAGTGTTTCTCAACATTTCCTGGTTTGTCGCCCTCTTTTAGAGACACTCAACACCAATGGCCCTCTGCTCGACCAGTAAAAAGCCTCCATTTGTTTTAATGTGTACGATTGTTACATTATTCATCACAATAAACGAGCGGAGTTCTGGTCAGGGTCTAGGACAGTTCGGCGACGGTGGTCGCAAATTTCATATACGAAAAACGTATGTTTTTGAAATACAGTAGAATTGTTCTATTACGGCACTTCAAGGGACGGGAGAAAAAGAATCGCTAATGGTGAACTGACCTTACAACCGAGCTACAATAAATCGTTCCTAAATTGGCGTTTTACGTGAAGGCCAGAGCCTGGCCAGGGTTAAAAGTGTTCTTTGATTAGGATTGCCGCTTATTGCATTGTGTTGTCGCGAATACTTTGATAAGAAAAACACAAACAATAATTTGAAATCACTGGCAGTACTATTTACATGCAATACAGAACATACAGTAGTAAATTACTGCATTGCGTTTTTGCAAAAAAGTTGCCAAGTTTCGTTTGTGCTGTTCTTGAGACAGTTTTATCTAACCCATGCTTTGAATTTTGTTGGAGAATTTACCACCATGGGCTACTGCTTCTTTTACTCGACATTTACTCACTGCTCCACCACGTTTCGGTTGCACACAATGCGGCAAGGTAGAATATCTGACTTGAAAAAGTTTTTCTAGCCTATGGAGCATCGCATAGGAACTTACAGTGGTATGATCTTGTTTGTTAAGTTACTTTTCATAAATGTCTTTTGTGGTTCTCATACAATCACGAGCTGGAAATCTGTGAATGAAAAAGTTCATTGATTTCTGTTGCACTTGATCTATTTTGGAGTTTATTGTCACTTTTGTGGAGACCGAATGCAGATATGTGCAAGTTTGAATCATCGCAAAAAATTTAAAGTAGAGCCCAGTCGGCTGATGTCTCGAAAGGTTACAGCAAATCTAGAGCTTTTAATTATTTATTTATTAAATATGTATAGATTTCTTCATCAAATGTATCCTATCAACACGTAGATCAACTGATTGTTGTTGTTCGATTTGGTACTGGGACAGCTTCTCACATTTCTAGAAGTAGGAGTCATACTTGCTTGTGAAAACCGAACTTTTCGTTTGTTTCCACGTGCCAGGCATGGCACAACGATTTCCACTCAGGCGCAAGGATTTTTTCAAGGTTTGATCATGCTGACCGCGAAGACGTTTTGAGAGACCGCAACTATTTAATCTGAATAACTACGTGGTCGTAAAGGAAGGCTTTAGTGTATTTTATACACTATTAGTGTATTTTATATATTTTCATGGTGGTAGTGCAGTGAGTTTCTAAAAAGACCGTTTCGAACTCTCAAAACAACTTGAAAACTACTGGCCACAGCTGTTTGTGACAAATACATTACGCAATGGCCAATGAGTAGAAACAACTTGTTTGTTTGATTTCCAATCATCGTCGTTTTCACAACTATCCATAAATCATCTTTAAGCAAACCAAAGCTTGCAGAGTTACCGCAGTTATAAAACTACACTGCCGCCGTACGAAGTAGGGATACAAAAAAGTTGCAAAAATTTTTCATTGAATTTATCAGTTAAGGAAGTTGATGATTTAGGCTACTCATAGGTGGCGGTCTGGCAACGTCAAAAGACGAAACAAGCGTTACACCAAAAATTGTATGCACTAATAATTCAACAAATATCTCTCTGCCTCGGTGCTCTGTCACCATCTGGTGTCAGTTTCTTCAGCACGGAAACATAAAAATCCTAAAATGCTATCCTAAAACAATGTATGTCTCAGGCTCCTGATGAAAAGGAGAATAGGAGGAGAAACACCATTCACGGATCTGTCCCGACGCAGCCGTGTAGTTATCCCGAATTTTTGCGGATGCAAAAAAAATTGGAGAGAGGAGAAAACTGTTTGTCTTTAGGTAAGCAGCTGTATTTTCTAGGAATACCCTTTCCCAAAACGCAAAGTGACAAGATACGCTTAAAAATTGGACGGCATAGCACGCTGGCTCCTCTGGCAACGTTTATGTCACTGCAGTCTTAATCACGTACTGGTATCGATGTTTCACTGGTTTGTTTACTGACGAATATGTAGCTTGGGATTTTCACCCAATGAAGTGAAACTTCAAATAATTTATTAGATGTTAGATTCATGTTTACTACTTAGGAATTTATTTTGTTCATTCCTGATGTCAGTTGATAGACTCTGTAAGGGTAATGAAAGTAGTGACGTTAAGAAACTTTGTGTAGAAAGTAAGTTGGTTGGAGTATTTTCACTGGAGACGTTTTTAATTTTGAGAACATGTCAAACCAACATAATCTGCGCCTAACACGCGATGTCATAAGTTGAGAAAACACCATAGTATCAAGATTGAAACTAAATATTTCTCAATTCTGGAACGTCTGAGATATTTGAAGCAACATGCTCAATTTCAACAAAAATGCCCAAGCTTGAGCGACAATGTCAAATCTTGGACAAATTTCCCATTCTTCAAGAAAACTTTTTCTCATTTAAAATCAATTCAACAAAGCTTTTCTACGTTTAGGCCTTAATGAAGTGCCGCAGGCCTACGAGACAGGAGTTTAAGTGGTTACATCCCCTCTCTTACTGCAAAATTTGTTAACATAAGAAGATGGGGAGGAGATTCATGACAAACAAGAATGATAATAGTAAAAAATGGAAATCCCAGATAAACAAGCTTGTAGGGTTTATAGATTTTACCGATTTGAAATTGAAAATGTAAAGAAAACGAAACGATGTTTTTGAGTGATGTTGCAATTGCGAAAGTGTACATGAACTTCGTTATCGTTCTTTACACTGAAAATGGGACTGGGACATGGTCCCTTCTGCGGCTTATGAGTGTGGCGCAGAGGGACAGAACGTTGACAATGTGGTTTTCACTGTCCAATCTATCGACCTCCCGAGCGCATAGCTCAATGGTTCTGGATGGCGACTGACGAGGCGATCGAACGGCTTCTCAAGACCTTTCCTGAGATCCAATACAGCCTAGCAGTGATAGGATGACTCGAGACAATGACTCGATTCGAGTAATGAGTTTGGGTGATTTACTCGACTTGAGTCAACGTATTTTTACCGAATGACTCGACTAGAGTCACAATCAATGCTTCGAGACTCGAGTCAAAGTCATTTTCTCAAAATCACCAAACTTCAGATTGGCAAGCTCACTTCGTTTTCACAAAAAGAAATGAGTTTCTTTTGTTTCAGTGATGATCAATACTGGCGCAAATTTTCTACTTTTACTGTGTCTGCTAGTGGTTTTATGAGACATTTTAAGTATCACGTGTTCCACCTTACACAGAGGTATCACGTGTTCCATCTTACACAGAGGCTAAAATTTTGCTTTTCACTGAGAGGCCAGTGGCACACAAAACATTAAACACATTATTACGGTTTGATGTAGTACTAGTATTTCCATATTGTGGTCATACTTTTACTTTAAGTCTTTGCCGGAGATGAAGAAATTTATATTTTTCAAATCCAAATCCAAAAACTATATTTCAAAATACAAGTCCGAAAAGCAACTCTTCGTGCCCAAGTCATCTTTGTCGAGTCAGAGACATCTAAATTTCATTTAAGTCGAGCCATGACTTGGTTGAGTCGAGCCAGAGTCGAGTCACAAAACCTGTCAAGTCACTTCAAGTCATTGGTTTGCAAGCTCGAGTCAAATTAAATTTAATATTTTTGTTGTGTCTTTTTTTTGATATAAAATGGCCCTGAACTAAAAAAATGTCACCCAGTGGACTGAAAATGGTGACCAATGTTGTTTTAACGATTTTGATTTTAGGAGATTCATATCTGAGATTTTTGTGAAATCAGTTTCCAACTGTCTCCAATTTTTCAACCTCAGTTAGTTCCACAAATCTAGCAGAGGTGAGCGCACTGTAAAGTTTTTCAATCCGAGTCCAGCCCTGATCTGAAAAAATTGGAATCTGATCTAGTCCTGATCCACCTGTGTATGACCACTTTTTTTTCATGCCGCATCTATTTTGCCGCAAGAGGAAAACTAACTACTGGAGCAGTTTTGCCTGTAGGCAAACACAATTGCTTGACAAAACCTGGATCCAGCAGTGCTTTTGCCTCATGAAGCAAAATAGACACTCCCTTTTTTAGGCATTTTCACAATTCCTCAAATTTGTAAAACCCGATCACTGAAGCAATAGAAACTCATTTCTGTGTGCAAACAAACTGGGTTTGTCAATCAGATGTTTGGAGTTTTTGTAAAAATGACACTGACTCGAGTCACTGATTGTGTCTCTGCTCGAGTCATTCGGTGTAAAACGTGACTCGAGTCTGGTCATAATCATTTCTCAGATTGACTCGAGACGACTCCGAGCCACCAAAAATCGTCACTCCAGTCAAGTCATTGTCTCGAGTCATGCGATCACTGCTAATAACCTGTTGACAAAACTGCTGAAACACTATTGAGCATCATTTATTACCTTATTGGGTGCCATTTCGTAGCAAAAAAAGACATAGAAAAATTGTTCGATGTTATTTGGCTCGGCATTGACTCGTGCTTACATCCCAATGACTCCAAGTGACTCGACAGTTCTTGCGACTCGACTCTGACTCGACTCAACCAAGTCATGGCTCGACTCTGACTCGAAAAAATCTTAGATGACTCTGACTCGAAGGGCTTGTGACTCTCTGAGTCGACAAACATGACTCGAGCATATCACTGCCTAGCAGTGGATTGAAAGACCTCGTTCAAAGGATGAAGACACTGAAAATGTGGAAGTAATGGGGCTATTTAAAGATATTCACATCAAATTGAACAAAGATCGTTGATCATACCGGAATCACACGTTCACGTCATAAGACATTCTTTCCTAGATGTTGGTCATTAATGTTGAGCCTTAACTTCAAAATAGGAAGCATTACTTTAGCTTACCAACCCTCGAAAGAGAAAGTGTGTACGCACTTGCAGGCGTAGGGAGGGTAGGCTACTTGACTTTCAAGACTGACTGAACTTAAGATGGCGTCCTCACAAGCAAAGGTGTTTTTAGCAAATAGACGTGGCACGGTTGAAAACAGTTGGAACTGTCTGTTATGCAGAGTGCCAGGAACAGTGGTTGTGTTACACAGCAAAATACGCTGTTCTGTCCTGGATTTAAAAAAAATGTTTGCAGATAGTTGAGACTACAGCCTTAGGGGTAAAGCTATTTCGGGGTGCGAAGTATTTTTGTCCAATTTTTCGTTTTTCCTCGGAAAAAGGAAGAAGTGCTAAATTAAATAAAGAAAAAACAACTAAACTGACATTGGGACCATGCTAAACGGGAAAAAAAGGCTCAAGCCTTGAGGGAGCACACAACCACCATATCACCATTTCAAGGGTATGCACAAGATCCGGTGAACATGTGTTCATTGCCAACAGAAAATAGGGGTTTGCACGTAGCTTTGTATAAACGCCGTACTAGATTCCAAAAATATCATCACCGAGTAACACTGGAAGGTCAAATCACTTTGGTGTAAAATCTCGCCAATCATTAAGACATAATACGAATATGACGTTTATGCGAATAGTAAAATCTTACTGCTTGCTTATCAGAAATTGTTCATAATTGAGACAACATCAAAACTGTTAAGAACTTGTGTTGAAAAGATGGAACGGAACTGCAAATGGTACTCCACAATGTCTCTTAAAATCCCATTCAAAGGGAAAGACAGACCTTTGGCCTACTTTAAAGCGAATAAATCTTGTAATTACCCAGCAGCAAACCAAAAAATCTGCAAACTATTGTCTAATCTGTCAACTACCCTGAGAAGATTTAATGAAACACTTGTTACTAAGCGTACAACAACACACCAAAGGAACTGATTGACAATGTGAAATAATTTCAAGTTTCAGATACATGACTTTCTATTGCAGCACAAGCGGTTTGTCAGCTTTCAGAGACAAGAAAAATATCGCTTATCCTGATATTGCTGAGACAGTACCGATTCTTTGCACTAGTTTTGCAAATTTAGGCCGCCTAATATGTAATGCATTTACTTTCAAGTAAATAATCTACAGATAAGTGAACAATGTGAACACAGACAAGTACAAGACCGAAATCATCACAAAGCCATGAAAGCAGAGCAAAGCTGGATGGTTCCTCTCAAGCTTGTAGCAAACATAAATATTTTAACTGTTGCAGTGAATTTAAAAGCAGAAATTTCACCAAAGATCCCGGAGGTTTATGCTCAGTATTACCGGGTAAACCTGTGTTGAGTTCGTTTTTGCTCCTCAACATAAAATGTCTTATGACCTTGAAACCATAAAGATAGAAGACTTCGATTACCTAATTTACCAAAACAGATCAAGCTGGAAGCACTGACGAGTTCACGAAGAACCGAACGGAGTTGGACATTAAAACAACGGATCAAGACATTAACTCTATTAGAACATTATTATGTGTATTTATTTGATGTATTAAAGAAATTGTATTTTACACACTTATTATCAGTCATTTTCAGGAGGAGATTAATTTGTAACAACATAGGAGATTAATTTGTAACAACATGAAACGTCTTATGACCTTGAAACAACAACGAAGAAAAGACTTCGATTTTCTAAGATAACAAAAGAGATCAAGCTGGAAGTACTTACGAGTTCACGAAGAGTCGAACGAAGTTGGACATTGAAACAACGGATAAAGACATTAACTCTTTTAGAACATTATCATGTGTATTTATTTGATGTATTAAGAAACTCGATTTTGCATACTTGTTATCAGTCATATTTAGGTGGAGATTAATTCGCAGTAACATAGAATTTAATTTTAATGATATCCACATCGAAAATGTTAACAAAATTCACGATAAAAACGATAATCACTGAAGCGTAAAATTTAATTTTTGAATTAAGAATTATTGGAAAACATGCGATCGAACTTTGACCCACGGTGTAACGGGTTGTGTTTTCCTCGAGACCCAAAATGCAATACTGAAGTCAGTCTTGCTCAGAGCCGCTCCTGGGTAGCATCTCAGCTACACGTAGTGTGATAGTTGAGATCAAGACTCAATGGAAATAGCTAGCGAACTTGTGGGGTCTGGTAAATTCGTGAACCAGAATACGCTTGTAGCTGACTAATAACCCAGAACGGTTAGGAACTGTGTATATCCAGGCTATGACCAATTTTCAGACAAACCATTTCAGGTTAGTCTAATAGGAAAACTCACTCTCTCCTGCATGTATAAATCAAATTCGCATGTAACTCTTGTTGTTAACCCCTGATGTTTGCAGTAACTTATGTGGCCTACTTCAAAGTAATGATTGTTGATATAAATCCCTGTTGTGATGAATTATTGCAGTGCTTAACGCTATATCAATAAAACCATGAGTGAATACAATTTTGTTGTGATAAACTGAGCGATGTCGAGCTAGACCGGCGGGTCCAGGTTTCTTAATTGTTAGCTTGGGCGTGCCATGGACATTCCTATGGACCAGTGCTCGTGGGGATTGTCCTAAATATGTGATGGGTTGCTTCTTTTAGAAGTGAACTGCCACACCTGCAAATATGTTCCTCTTCAATGCCACAAAACTCAGCACTGTGCAACAACTGTTTTCATCGGGGTCAGCAGAACAAAAGTATATTTGCTAAAGCAACACAAAATTTTGTCATAAGTGTTAACAAATCAAAAATATTTTTGTTTTCAAAAATATTTTTCAAAAATATTCTTGTTTCTCAAAAATATTCTTGTTTTCAGCTACATGTTTTTATCGTTTGCAACAACAAACATATAAGCTTTTATCCCTACTGTTCAAAAGCGAAGCTGATCCACTCACCTGCTTCCTTCTATTTCTTTGCTTCGTCTTTCGAGTAAGTTTCAATGAATATGTTGATCAAATCCATTGTGTACAAAATCTTCTCAAATGACACTTCAATTTTTCTCTTGTCATTCGCTACCGAAATGCGACTGAAACAAATCTTTACCATAATGGCGAAAGGTACACTTGAAAAGCGAATAGAAATTAGCAAATCAATTTTGGCTACAGAACACCTGATCTCTCCTGAGGCAAACTCATTTAGTGGAAGCAGATCGAACACTGCCTTTTTCTCAGCGCTGTTTAAAAAGTGCAGGTACTCAAGCGAAAATGATATTCACTTCAACATTCAACTAATCATTATATTCTTCTAAATTTTAATATCATTTTTTCTATGACGTTGTAAACACAGTTTGGAGCACTTAAACTGCTGTTTAGCAAGTTTTAATTATTGGAAAGCTGTGAACAACCAGTCCAAAGCAGCAATGACAGTTCCTCCTCTAGCTGACCAGCAACATTAGACTGAAACGTCCTCACAACTATCGTTTAAAATGAAGTAAACGTTTCTTCCTCCTCCCACACACACTTTATAGTAAAAATAAACCACCTACGGCGTTTGTCCTTAGCTATGCCAAAATGTTTTACGTAATTTCAAAAACATATTAATTTTTCCTTGGAAAACAACAATTAACGTTTTCTTGCAAAGGTTTGAAGAATTGCGACCTTTGGTCAAAAAATGTCGTAAAACAAAAGCTTTTGAAATTTCCATTGCAATTTAACAGAAATCTGCAGCTGCTATTTTTAATTTTGTTATGTTTTCGCAAACGCTTTCGACTTTATTTATAAAAACGTTTTTCCCCAAAAAATTAATCTCATAGGAACGATTGTTGTTGAAAACAGTGCACCGGGCCTTAACTTCCATTTCATTTTAAATGTCCTTGGGTCCGAACTTATAAATGTTAGTGCGTGTACTTTTCACTTTGATGACCAGCGTTCTGAAAATGTCAATTCCAGCTGCGAAATAAAAGGTTTGTAAAACCTCGTCGGCTGGTGGCGCTGAAGAGTGCGTTTGCCAGGTTGACACCATGGTTACAATAAAAACTTACGGTGGTTAACTTACGGTTAGATTTTAAAATCAATTGTTGAGCTAAAATAAGAATTTGCCTTTCAGATAAAAGATCAAAAGTTGTTTCTCTGGCGATGATTACTTGCAAGCTGTTGCCATTCATAAAAATACTAAGCCATATATTGCAAGCACTTTAGTAACACAACTTTATAATGAAAAAACGTTTGATAGAAATTTCTGCGATACATTTTTTTCGCAGAAAAAAGAAAGTAAAAGCCATCAACGTAATGATGAATTAGTGACATAGGCAGGGTTTTTAAGGTGTTTCAGGGACCCAAATCGGGTCCTTAGAATCAGAGAAATCGGGTCCTTACAGCGTTACAGGTCCATACCGAGTACCTAACATTTTCCTTAAAAAAACCTGGGCATAGACATTTGCGAAATCTTGGTAAAAGACAACCCCAATCTCTAAACTTTTTTAGTATTTTTATGTGCATACATTTAAACTTGGGCAACGAAAAACATTCTCAGTGTCGCTTTCACAAACATGAAGCAACCGAAAAACGTGAAAATAATAAAACGTAACTGCAGTAGAATGACTTTTTTATGTTGTGATTTGCGTTTGTCAAGGTTTGAATTTAAAGCCAATGCTGAAGCAAAAGTCTTCGAGTTCAACTTCAGGAGAACGATGTGGGACGTTTTTCAACAACCGCCCTGGAAAGCAAAGCAGTAATGTGAACACAACTCTGCACCAAGACCAAGGGCTTAAGCAAAGGAGGAGGGGTTGGAGTTGACCCCTCCCATGAGCTTGATATTTTACGAAAACTTTATTACCTGCACAAAGAAGATTGATTGTTTTCGCATACTTTTTCTTGTTAATTTGTGGACTAATTGCAAATACCACGGAATGGATTTGCATGCAAATTTCAATCAATATTGTAAGCGGGCCAAAAAGTAATAATTAGGTTTTGATGGGAATCTGCGTTATCGTCTGCAACTAGAAACCACCTTAACACTGTTTGCAGACCTTTTGTCCACTACGCATGTTTAAGATTTTGTTCCACGATAGTTCACTTTGTTGGAAACAATTGCCTTTGTTTTGTCTACTATGGCTGAGCAGCGCAAGTGCTGGCCAGGGTTTCCAATTTGACTTTTTTGAAGCCAGATGTTGCAATTCTGGCTTTATTTGAACACCTTTGGCTGTTTTTGGAAATGAAAAACCAGACAAAATCTGACTTTTTTTCAGTCGGTAGAACTTGGCTCCGGCAAAACAGTGTTTGAGCTGCATATTCATACAAACCTATTCTGACGAGAACATGTGACCATGCAGGGTGCACAGAATATTGCAAAGGTTGGTTGACCGGGGTTGGTTGACCAGATGACCGCCGCGGTCTTTCGCCAATCCTATATGACACAGCGCCCGTCTTCATTTACACCGATCAGCTATTATGCCATTGTTTTTTCATTTGCTCTAATTTTCTGTAATGGTTGGTTTACTGCATGCGATGGCTTTTATGGTGCTTTTGCTTATTGTCTGAGTCATATGAAACAATAAATCATTTCCATTACCATAGGTACTGACCGGTGCAGACCGCGTTGGCTACATTACCACTTTCTGTAGGATGAAAAAACTGTTGCACGAGATCAAAAACAGTAGTTGTCAAAATAGAAGCATTCAGGCATTTGGTAATGTCTCAGCAGGGAAAAAGGAAAACTAAAAATTTGCTGGATTTCTATACATAAAAAAAATCGAAAGATTACTTGCGTACTTTATCCGCATGCTCAATTCTTGTGTAGTTTAGCAAGATTCGACCTTGCAAACTGGGGTGTGCGCCAGCCAGTCCAGCCGCACACTTTCTGTGCTCGAATGCTCGTAGGCTATTCGACAAGACATTAGCTCAGACAGTGATGTAGCTGACAGGGGGGCAAAGGGGCGTGTCGCGGCAACCTAAATGTAAAAACTGAGCCCCCTTTGGTTGACATTTTTTACATTTAGTATTCTTTAGGTTGTTATTTTTTTGCATTTTTCTGGATGTTTTCGTTTTTATAGCTATAGACATCGACGACATACAAAGGTTCACTATCATTTCTTAACTTTTTTCTGAGTTTTGGTTAGTGGGCCCCCTTCGGCTAAGCTTTGCACCCCCTGGCTCAGACCTCTAGTTACGCCACTGAGCGCAGCCTCATTTTTCATTTGTAAATTGCTCTGAGGGAGTGACGAGTGTGTTTTACTCCCTTGTTTCAACGCGTCGCCTGATATTTTTGCAGTTATGAACTGCTGTGTCGTAGCGTTGAGTGTATTTTCCTCCGATATCCTAACTTGGAGCGCTGAGAGTTTATAAAATAAGGGGAGTGCGTGTAGAAGAATATGGATATTATGTCAACAAACTTCGCCAAAACCTTGGTTTGGAAACATGAACATGATGTCAAATTGTGACGTCACAAACAGCGCACACCAAATACAAATGACCACCATACGCCACTGAATGAAACCCACCCCGTGAAAATTTTCTGCGTACGCCACTGATCGAGACCACTTTGTCGTAGAAGCAAGTCCGAAACTAGCCTGGCAAAATAATTGCGCAATTTGTTTTCCCGATGGATACCTTCCACAAGGCCGGATTAACCATTGACCAAACCGGGCAAATGCACGGGGCCCCGCCCTTTTGGGGGCCTCGCGCTTGAATATCAAAGCACTCCTTCACTGGTTTTGGATGTGTTTAGGCTGTTCACCATGCGTCCAAATTGTAGAGCGTTTTGATTGCTGCATTTGGTTTATAGGTTAAGAAAACTGACAATGTTGGCATTTAGCATTTGGGTGACTTAAAAGAATTGAACCAAACACCACCGCGCTTTATGACTCAAGAATTAGATCGAAATCAGTGCATCCATTGCATTCGCAGATATTCCGCCAGGGGACAAGGTCGAAATGTTGCTTATCGTTTTCAGGTTGCTGACGATTAATACAAATGGACGTTCACAAGACGCTTTACCTTTTCTACCCCATTAGTCTGTGCTGGTTGAACGTCAATTCTCAATCTTTTGTCTGAAATGCTTTCTGCACTTCGGCTATCAGAAATGCTTTTTCTTTTCATAAACTGCCTCATTTCCATTTTTCGAGAACTTTCTACAAATAAGCCATAATTAAGGATATAATCAACGGCCAGAATAACATGAGCGGTGAAAAGAAACAAAAAGAAACAAGAAAGTTATACACTCTTGCAATATTGTCTCAAGCAATAAGAACTAGAAATGTATGTTTAGAAGACTGTCGGGCAACTTGTTAAAGTTGGAACACCACGCAGGCTTGAAAACACTGAGCAGATGAATTACGAAAACTCGCCACAAGAAATATAGCTTTGCACTTAGTGCTCACTACTAAGAAGAAGTCAGAACTAAACCTTACCAAAAAGGCGTGTTCCCACAAGTCTGAATAGATGTATAAAGCGCTGTTGTCCACTAGGTCACGGAACAGTTAGTAGATGTAGGTATTGTAAAGCTCCCATCGCAAGACTTCAAACAAGTAGTACGGTTCAAATTGCTTTTGCGTTATATTTCGTTGAGGACATTTTTTCTAAACAGTGTACGTTTTGATCTTCGAGAGAGTGAAGACATATCTTTCCTCAGTACATATGTAAATGGACGATGTGTGCAGTGAAGACGGTCAGAGAGTCTCTAAATTGTTGAATGAGCCAAAATGTACGTCATTATCTTGAGCAGGATGGCACACTGGATGACATATTAATGAGGGCCGCACATTGAATGGCGTACTTTGAACTTGGCAAACTAAATTTAGTTTAAGTTGATGTCCTGAAAGTGTTCGAATCCTTACTGCAATAGTAACTGACGTGATGAAGTGGCACTGAGGATCACATGAATCAAAAATGTCAAATTCAAGATTATCAGAATACGTAGTCCTACAGGTTTTCAGTAACTAGGATACTTTTACCACACCGAAAACCTAAAGTGAGCCGCACAAAACCTTCGACTGGGCCGCATGCGCCCCAAGAACCGCTGGTTGGAGATAGCTGGTCTATGACAAAAAAGATTGTTGGGTAGTTTTTTGTTTCTGAAGTGTAAGCTGCCAAATCGCATCAGTTTTGACGTTTTTGACGGGGGTGCTTCTGCAAAGTTGAAACGCGTTTTAAACACTATTCACTTGCGCTACGCGTGTAGGGGTCCTCGCGGTCGCCACTTTGCCCGCGGCCTCGCGTTCATTTAATCCGGCCCTGACCTCACATGCAGTGCCGGATTAAGGTAGCGCGGGGCCTGTCGTATATTGGCAGCGCGAGATCCTAAGTTAAAAATACGCTTGAAAAAGTCAACAACTGTTATGTCATAAATTCTATGGGCATTCATGTGACTCCCATTAGGCGTAATGAATTTAGTACCTACGAAAAACCAGCTCCTCACAGCAACTGGTTGCTATTATAGTCTACATATCTTTTTACAAAAACGTATATACGTATCTTTTTACCAGGAAAGAATACATTACTGGACAGTTCACAAATATAGTACAGAGACAGTAATGCTTTCAGACTAATCAACAAGTTTGTGAAACATAGACTAGAGAGTGAAACATAGACTAGCTCGCCTTCATACTACTATATAATTCATCATTTGGGTTGTGGACGAGCATATGTAACTGCTGTCCAACCAGTACAAGTGCTGCAAAACCGACAAGACCCCAATTGTTTTTTAATGTGTTTTGATGCAAGTATATCTTTGCTTGCTACAGTCGTTTGTTTGGTTTCAGCGCAAAAATATGAAAATGTTTAATTTATTGAAGACTCCGCGTCACAAACTAGTATCAAGTTTTGATGAAAGAAATATTTGTCGTGCTATGTTTCTTGTAAATAATCCACTCCTTTGTGTACATAAAAAGGCAAAGTATCTCCAGTAGTTTCTACTTTGCCCCCAGGCAAAGTAGATGTTGCCACTGTATGGACCGGGCGGGGTACGGGCCAGAATTCAGGTAAAGGTTACGGGTACGGTTATGGGTTTGTTGTGATGGGTATGGGTCGGTCCGGGTCATAAAAAAGGTAGCTCTTGACATGTCTATTTTCTGAGCCTTTGTAAAGGTAAATTCTGTTTTTTTTCATGAGAGTGTGGCAACACTGGTTGCCAATTTAGCAGGTTTTCCGCCAGATCTAGCGGGTTTTGATCCTGTCTAGCTGCAAAATAATTGACCTGGCGGCCTAAATCCGCTAGAATCTCGAGGATAAATGGTTTAATGGTCTATATAACTGGTCTTATTCAAGCCGATTCTAGAGTGTTTTGCATTTTTTTAGCCTGAAAGATCTGCTTAGACTTGGCAACCCTGGTTTCGTCTGTTGGATGTACAAAATATCGATCAGCAATTATCAGCAAGTGCGTGTCTCATTGCATTAGCAAAAAAGCGTCCGCACCTGACCATCACCATTTGCTGCAGACAGAATCACCAATAGGCAGAGAGAACCTTCTAGCACCTGTAACATTTGTCACTCAGCAGCTGTGCAAACGGACAATCGGTATGTGCATTGGTGTTATTCATTGTTCGAGAGAAGTAAGGATATTTAAAATGGTGAACATTTTGCGAAGAAAGGTATTATAAAGCATGCAGGAAAACTCAACCATGTGACAACGTTATATCCAGGGCGAAGTATGACTGAAAACATTTGCAGTGTGAGAGGAACAAGTTTCTGTTTGAGTTGAAGACAGTACATACTATTTTTGTAAAGGCGAACTTCGAGGTGAGGACGGTGTTGATCATCGATATATCTTTACTCCAACGGCATTTCGTGATGCATCAGCTTGATGTGAATAGAAAGCAGACGTTGGCATCCGCATGAAGGCAGGTGGTGTCAAGTTTAAACAGGAAATTGAAGTCTCGTGAAGAACCAATGCTGCATTGTGCTGTGCTAGCGAGCAACCGCTGTGTAAAGTAGCACTGCTTCAACCAGTGGTTCTCAAGGTGTGGAGAATTATCCATTAATGGAAAGAGATGTAGGTGGGCAATCAGTCATCACTTGAAAATTTTAATGAGTAGGCTGCCCTACTTTGTTTTAGATTTTCAGAATCTTGTTCCAAATTTTGGCATTACAACACGGAAAAATAAACACTTCTGGTATTTTTCAACGAATCTGAAGAAGTACGTTCAAGCTACAAATTGAATGTTCTAAGCTTGTCTGCGAAACTCAGTAAGCAGCTACAAACTCAGTGTACGCAGACACAAACACGTTGTATTGTTACCGTTACGTCACGGAACTGTAGTGCTTGTAGGGCATTTGACACGGCTGAGCTAGTGCAAGCGGTTTAATTCAATTCAGGTTGTGGGAATTCCATCAAAAATATTGAGTTTAAGGTTTTCGCAACATAAAGACAGGTTGCCATTGTATTTTACATAAACAAGAATGAAAAGTTTCAACTGGGCCGCACAAAACCTTCGACTGGGCCGCAGGTTGGATGTAGCTGACAAAGACCAGCACTTTGGGAGCGCCAAAATGGTCTCGACATGGCAGAGAAAATGCAAAACCAGCTAAAATGAAACCAGGCCCGTCACCAGCTTGGACACCAGGCGGGGCGAAGTGTTCTCTGAAAGGGACCCAAAATTTTTAACTTTGTCCATTTTTCTAGGGAATCAACGCCAAGTTTCAAATCCTGCATTAAAATTCAGGAAAATTGGGTGGTTGTCGATCTCATGGTAAACGCGTTGCAAAGCACGTGAAACCTTGATCGGAACAATTTACATTCCTATGTGCGCTAATGTGCACACCCATTTGACTTATCTTTCACTGATTTATCTTTTAGCTGTTTAGCGCAAAGTTTTGATGTTAGAATGCCTTCATTTCTCTCACACTCCTGGATCCCTGCAACTTGATGGGTAAATAACGCTGCAGTTGGGGTACTGTTAAAGGTGTTTTGTGTTGGGCGCTGTCATTGTTTTCCTCCTATCAGTGTTGGTCGTGTGCAAACACCGATTCTGTAATGCGTTATGGCTAATTATTTTAGAGCTCTTGTGTTGTATAACTGCGTCGAAGATATGGACCACGAGTCTGTAATAAAATTAGTATCATTAATATGCACACCAACGAAAAAGATCAACATTTTTTTTCTAGTACCCTACTAGCACAATTCTTTTATAGCCCGCTGAAACAAATGTCAAACACGCTTTATATTTTATTTCTGATGGAATTTTTGACCAGATTTGTATTGCAATGCATTGTAACATTTTCGCACTTGAGTTTGAAGGTGCTTTGGGTAAAGCAAATAGCCGAGTTTTAGTTTGCCTAGTGTTGTACGGATAAACATCGGTAAAATTTTTAAATATTTGTTAAGTGCAGATGGTAGCTGAGAGTTAATGTGTCTGTACATGAATTGTCTACCTTCAAGATTGTAAACATCTTTCAATGGGACGATTTCCTGCGTTTTATAAATGTCAGTAACTTACACATCTCATGGCGTGATTTAAAAAGAACCGATATTGGCTGCAGCTGGCGTGAAGCTGCTCTTACCTCGGCAATATTGCATTTGTGAATTTATTAAGCTGTGATATAACATACGTAATGATTGGGCAGTGGCGTACCTAGGGTTTCCAGCGCCCGGGGGCAAACTCAGTTTTGGCCCCCCCACCCCCACCCAGCCTTTTCATGGCAGCATAGATGCAAAGAATGAGTTGGGAACAAAGGGGCGTCGAAAGCTGACTCGGGCCTTGCAATCGACTGCATATATTTGTTTATAGACCCGTCTGAAAACTTCTTGTGATTGTGACGTCACGAAACTGACGTCAGGACCTTTGAATCTTGGAAATCATTAACTACCGTAGAGTTACGAATCTAATAGTTTCGCATGAAGCTATGCCCTCTGAAATGTTGGTTGTGATTGAACATTCAAACTGTTTTGTTACGACACTCCAAATTGCGGTAATACATTCTCGAATTGTAGCAACTCGAGAAATAAAATGCAAAAACCAAAATAAACGAAATATAGGAGGTCTTTACAAATACATTGATTGTATTTACATTGAAATACATTGATGAAATGTGTCACATCCACTAATCTAAGAAATATCTAAGGTCAGTGACACTTCCAGGTTAGCAATTGTGTGACCAGAATTTCGACAATCATGTCCATGGAAACGCTCAGTTTCTCGGCCAAAGTGATATAAAGCACATGTAGCAGTAACTAAAAAGTTCACAATAACTACAGTAATATGCTCAACGTGTTACAATTAGAATTTTGCAAACGTATTCAGCATTCATTTAAATATCCCACAAAAAAAATCATCATAACTTTCTTCAGAACCACACCAAATCCATTTCAACATGAAGTTTATCAAACCATAAAAGCTCAAAAATGTTTCTCAACATCAGATCTGTAGTCATAACAACCAGGGGCATGCAGATAGATCTGGTGATTCCCGGGGCAACTGCTTCATTGCATGCCCGCCACAAAATTGTAGTATTGAGGAATGTGAAAAATACAGGCATTTGAAATAAGTAAAAACTAGTTTTGACATATATACATGTTTTGAAAAATTGAATTAAAGTGAATTCAGAGTATTTTTTGTTTTTAATTTGTTAGGTTTTTAATAATTTGTTTTGTTCTGTGGGCTTGAGACATCTGTTTACAAGCAAATTTCTTCCACTCATGGGTAAGCTATGCATTGAGGAATTAGATATTACATTTATTCATGCAAGTACATATCAGATAGATCCACCAAAAGAAGATAGCACTTACGGCATGTTAAGAGATAGAGTTGTTAATTGTTTCTCTTAGAAACAGTATCTGAAAAAAGCAGTACAATCATGCAATTTGATGCATTGCCGCCTTTTATATTTTTCTGAACTATAAACAAATTGCTAAGGATGTCTTTTTGAATAAAAAGAAATGAAGGTAACGATGGCAGTGCTTCAGCTCTCTCTCAGGTCATTTAACATACATTGCATGCTCCCTCAGGAAAATTCCCATTATATCCATACAGCACGTTTCAGTAGCTAATAAGAAGTGTCTAGTTCAGGGGTGCAAAAATGCGGTCACGCACTCGCGACCAAAAACGTGGAGTTCGCGACCGTTTTTTTTTACCTTTTATATTTCATACATATGAATGCTGTATGTCAAAGCTTATATGTGTGCGCTACTAAAAATTGCTGCACGCTACTAACATTCACAGAAAATTTTGCACCTCTGGTCTAATTACAAGATTTTGATAAATGCACCTTTTGTAATTTCACTCCTTGGATGTCAGGGGGCGTCGCCTCGTTCATCCCCCTCTGCATAACCCTGGAAACAACTTTGTGTAGGTTTTATGGCTGCTCTGAAAGCATGCGCAATATAGCACTCTGCATACACTGTGAACGCTGGATTCCCGTCCCATTGTGATGCAACTATAAAATGATAAGGAAGTCGGAAAGTTCGCAACCCTGGCTATCTGAAAGAATTGTGACTCAGCCGTGAGTCAAACCACAAGGGAGCGCTTATTGCTAGAGACAGAAACTCCGCGTTGAAACGTCACTTACGGTAGGTTCATAATTGCTCGCTTTTGGGAACCTTGTGATCTTGATGAGATTTCGCAATGACATACAACATTTTATAAATTGTAGTTATTAGCATCCGCTGACATTTGACATTTCGTAATTAGTACGTAACATTCCGACCTCAATTTGGCGCCCCCAAAGTGCTGGGCCCGGAGGCAGATGTCCCCCCTTGCCCCCCCTCGTTACGCCACTGTGATTGGGTATTAACATAATGTTTAACTTTTTACATTACACCGACATTTAGGATACAGTAAACATAAGCGTTTGCAATTCTCTTTCCTTGTCAGCATTTCATCTACAATTACGCCAAGGTACATGTAATTCAACGTTCTTTCAATACCACTACAGTTTTCTTTTAGTTGAAAGGAATTTATGCTTACATGTTTAATTGTGATTAGTACCGTATTTATTCGATTGTAAGCCGCGGCTTATAATGTTTCGTTTTCATCATTTCGTGCGATTTACAATCGAGGACATTCAATCGAGGGTGGCTTACATTCTTTTTCTTTACCTTATCGAAAGCTAGAGATGACGCTCAGCCTTTCCTTGGCTGCGCTTTGTTTGACCAAACCCCCTTTTCACATACTATATCTGTGTTTTCAACCAGAGTTCCATGGCTGCCAGGGATTTCGCCGAAGCAGACCGAAATTTCCAGTAACGAAATTCACAACTACAGTTTCAAGCGACTGCAGGAATGCCACTGTTTCACAGTATCCTTGCCACTATGAATCGCATTGAAAACTCCGTTTATCATTTGCTTTGACTTATTGCTCCCTTTGTGTTACGAAACCCTATGTCTTAGGGTTCCATGAGCAGCGCAATGATTTGCGGAAGATTCCGCTGCAGCAAAAGGTTGAAATACACTGTGATATGTTCTCTTCAGCATCACGTGCACATCCGTCACAGGAGGGATAATGATGAACAGAAGGCAGTTGCAGTGGGGTAAGCATCATTACCGGCGTTACGAATGAACGCGAAACATGCTAGTACACGAAAGCATCTCAGAGGCTAAGATAACCTTTGTCCAAATGCGGATTACAATCAAGAGCAGCTTACATTCAATTGCTTAACACCATTTCGTGCGGCTTACACTCAAGGGCGGCTTTCAACCAAGGCCGGCTAACAATCGAGTAAATAGGGTATGTATTTTGTTCTAGAGATATTCAGTGAGATTTTATTTGCATTTAGTCAATCAATTACCTTTGTAACTTTACGATTAACCAAGTTTTGCAAATTATCTAGATTATTGTCACTCTGAACTAAACCTGCATCACAAGCAAAACGTATAGTTTTCATCAGGCTTGAGTTGGATGAATCATTTATAAATAACAAACATTATAATGGGCTAAAAGCTGAGCTTTGAGATGGCCCAGTATTAATTGATTTCATAGAGGATGTAGTCACGTGTTTCGCCTTGAACGCACACTGTCTTTTGTTGGTTGGATACGACTATATTAGTTTGAACACGTTTCCTCGTACAGTATGTTTGTCAGCAGTATGGAATGATTCATTGAATCAAAGGCTTTTTTTTAGATCTAATGAAACTGCACAAGATGTAGTTTTTTTCGATGTTTTGGAAAAAGTAAATATACAAGTTTGTGATGGCCAGGGATGCGGCATGTTTATTGAAAAAAACGTATTGCTGCTGATTCAACAGTTGTTTATGGTAAAACAATCGTTTATGCTTGCGCACAAAACTTTTTCAAATATTTTGTGACTACAGGAAGAAAATAAAACATATGAGATTTTTTGAGTTCCAATACGAACGACTGTTACATTCCCATTCAGGAAAATGTTTAACGTTTCTCAAAGGTGCATGCGATGTAGGAGTGAATTACAGAGCGGTCTATCAAAAAAAAGTTTTTGGAATTTTATCAAAAAATTATTTTCATCAAGATTGCAGGTAAATTATTTGCAAAGGATCTTGGCACAATGTCAAGCAAAGGGTAAACTTTAAGAAAGCATCTTCAGACGTGATAGGAAAAACCTGCATTAAAGAAATTTTTCGATTTTGGAAGTTGTGGTTGCAGCAGCAACGTTGCTGGGTACGTTTACATGTTCGGCTGCATTGCTGAATGCGTCAAAAGAAAAGCTTATCAAGCAATCACTTGCATACTTTTTCAAGAGACCAAACTTGTTTTTTCATATCATATTCAGGTTTTTTCAAGGCATTTTAGGGACCCGATTCGGGTCCCTAGAATTTCAAATTGGATTTCTGCAATCAGAGAAAATTATCATCGGGTCCCTAAAATCTGAGAAATCGGGTCCCTACAGATCCATACTGGGTACCTAAGATCAGTGGCGGCTCGTGGTGAAACTGGCCGGGAGGGCTGCGAAATTTCATCTCTGGTTGAACATATGAGATTGTCGCCCTGCTTGTTTTTATAATTAGTGGCGTTTCCAGTCACTCCAGTAGTCCTTATCAAATTCGTAATTTTCAGTTGTCCTTATTGATACAAAGAAAACATTGACTTCAGTTTTATGAAACCAAACCCAAACCCTAAAGCGTAAACACGAACACAAAAAATTAAACCGGCCCCGTCAAAAGTATGACGCATAGCCACAGCCACCAAAGTTGCAAAGGCGAGAGTCGAACCCAGCACCACTCGCATACTAGACTTGGAACATTAAGCTCGACTACTTAGGCGTTATTGTTAACATAACACAGCTTAGCATTGTATTCAAACCGTGTCATATCAGCAGACCTAGGCTGGTGCCACTTTCTTTGACCTGGTAACCTACTTTAATCATGTTCTTTCAAATGAAGTTTCAATTTTCCAAAAAATATCGAACAGTTTATGATTTTACACAATATTTCTGTTTTTTTAACTGGATTGTTATCCTTTTTCAGTAAAAGTTTGTATCCTGAATAAATTACAGCTGCAATGTTCACCTTACCAAAATATTAAAGATCTTTACTTAATGCTTACTGTGTAGGCTTGCCAGATTTCTCATGCTTCAAAATTTTCACATTTCAATCTTTTAAATCAGTCACATCTTTTGTTGTCCAAGAATGATATCCACCAACTACTGCCGTACATCTTCAAACGCCAAACCTGGACAGCTCATCAGCTTAGCCTGCTGTTTCAAGCTGCACTGGTGGAGACAAACGAAGAAGGGCTGTATTTTCGCAGCCCGAGATTGGCGACCAGATTTAAATCTGATGCCGCCAATGTCGCCAAAGTACTAGTAAAAGCATTGTTAAACTTAATCATAAAATTCAATATCCAAGAAAATCAGGTAGTAAAAAACAGTGAAGATCATATTTCCTCCGTTTTTTTCTTTAAAAATTCATCGTCAAATTATCAGAAACGCTTTGCGATAGGCGGACATACCACCGTGTTTTTGTAGCCAATTGTTTGGTTTCTTTCCTTTAGGGCTGTGCCGAAGACAGCCCCGGAATCGCCAAATTCATCGGCAAGTATGTTGAAAACGTCATCGCATAAGCGGCATCGTTGAAAACGAGCGAAACATTGTTTTTTGGATTCCTAGGAAACGTTGAGCCAAAATGGTGTCGGAAGTACCGAAGATGATTGTGTTGTGAAATTTCGTAACTAAATCTAAACTTAAGGCGAGTTGGGCCGTTTGGCGGAATCTTTTGCCTTAGATTTTTCAGGGAGGGCTGCAGCCCGGCAGCCCGTCTAGACCCTGCCGAACATTTTCCTTGAAAAAAACCTGTCATATTGTAAGATATCTATATTATGACAAAAAAAACTTTTAAGAATTATTAAACTTTTGTTGCTATGGCTGTTAATGCTGAAAACGATGCATTTAAAACTATCCCCAACTGGTAAAATCATGTAAAAATTATCGGTAAATTTTTCTTTTTTTTTGGACCGACTATTGCTTTGTCTGGTGAGCAACACTATACATTGCAAGTCTTTGACGCGAACTCTATTTTAGCAACTGTTAAATAGTCAAAAACATTTCTTCTGCAACAATTTACAGCAATAGTCTAGTTAAAGTACAGCTTATACAAACGTTTGGCTGTGTCTTCAAGGGCCTCTGCTTCCATAACTTTTCTGGGCAGACACTATCTGAAACAAGAAAAAACTCTCGAAATACCTCACTTTGAGGATATGGCAGAAGGCAAAACAACACTTTTGAGTTAATCAGGGTTTTTTTAAGGAAAATGTTAGATACCCGGTATGGACCTGTAGGGACCCGATTTTCTCTGATTCTAGGGGACGGATTACACTTTGGTTTGACTCTAGGGACCCGATTTTCAATTCTAGGGACCCGAATCGGGTTCCTAAAACACCTTAAAAACCCTGGGTTAATGCAAGGAAGCAGGCAATCTTTGTCTAACAACAAATTATAGCTTTGAGCACTTTGAGAATGACCTGGTTAAAAAAAAGTTAAAAATCAATATAACTGTAACTAACGTTGTTTTGGTGCGGAAGATGACATTTTCATTTTGTTTTGCATTCCAAAAGAAAACGTGTTAAATGACAAACGCAATAAGAAAAAACCTTCATTGTCATTAAGTTATGTCTAATATCTCTTTAATCAGATAATCCTGTAAAACTTTTTTAATTAAGTATGGTTTACTTAAAATTTACCTTTTTGATAAACGACCCTTCAATCGAAGTTGATTATGGCACAGAGCGACGTCAGTTGTTCAAACATCACAAATTGTCAGAATATTTCTGAAAATCAAATTCAATGATCAAAATGGGAGTAATAACGCAATTTTTATTAAAATGAAAATACTAACGCTACAACGCAAAAAGTTTAATAGAGGAAAAAAGCTTCTGACAGAATGGAAAGACGAGACCACAATTCATTTGAAACAACCATAAAAGAGAAACAAATCAGTTTTTGTCTGAGGATCTCTGTTGATTGCGGCTACGTTCTTTGAAAGTACAAATCCTCAGTCTTGCTTTAAATTTATGGAATTTGGGAATCAGTGTGAAAAAACATATTTTCTCAAAAACATTGGTAAAATGCCTTGAAACACGTAGATATTGCAAGAATACAATTTAATGAAATACAAGGTATTTGAATAAGTTTTGAGAACTGAGGATGCGTATGGTTACGTGAAATATCTGAAAATTCGATCATTTCTGAAATCAAATGCGTTGAGCGAATTTTATATCTGACAATATTAGAATAGATTCACGTGTGTTTACACCAAGAAAGGGTGCTGGATAAAGCATAACAAGATAAAAATAGCTTGCCGCTTTTTCTCAAGTACAAACAACCACACCTTTTCTTTTTCGGAGTGTTGGCCAGCGAGCCCCCTACGGTGGCCAGTGGGCTCCCCTCAGCTAAGTTTTCCCACCCTGGCTCAAACCATAGTTACCCCACTGCATCTTGGTACGGACATTACTAGTTTTCCGAAGCAGTATCGATGATGTACTGAAGTAATGTTCTTCAACCTCGTAATCACCGAAAACACTCCGAAAAAGCCAAAAAAATAACAAGCCATTGAAAGGCAAAAGAATGCAAAATACTTGAATATAACGGAGGTTCATTATTTACATTTAGTATCCGTGGGTGGGGGGATCGCACCTTTGCCCACTCGCGTCAGTTACGCGCCACTGCCAAGATGACTATCACGTCTCTTTGAGGAAACAAATTTCTAGTGTATCAGATCATTTTGATGTGTAGTTGAAAGACGAAATACATTTCGTCAGAAAAGAAAGAACGTGATCCTCTTTTTACTACTTTATTTTTGCATACTGTGACATCATAGACCAGGGGTCTCAGGCCGCATGTGGCAGGCGAGAGTCTCTTGTGTGTCCTGTGATGCTGTTGTTGAATTTTCAAATAATTAACATTTGCGTTTCCAAGTACCTTGAAAAAAGATGCCGCGAAATAAGTGAACCGAAGCTGAATGATACCCAGTATAGTTTTTGTCCCGGCTGTACAGCACTATCTGTTTTCTGCTGCGTGCAACCGATCCGGAATGGAATTTAGCCCAAATATACCGAGGTACTACACCTCTCTAGAAACCCAAGGCACTGTACGCTGCAAGTGAGCAGCAATATATTGCAGCAGGTGGAGAAGTTCAAGTTGCTAGGGGTGTTATTTAGGAGTGACGGAAGGTGTACCGAGGAGATTGAAGCATGGGTTGGAACTAAGTTAACGCAATTCTGCATGGGCTTTATCGCTGTGTCGTCACAAAACGGGAACTTTCAAAACCACAAAGTCGTCGGTTTTTAAATCGGTCTTTGTTCCAATTCTTACATGTGGTCTTGAATCTTGAGTAATGACCGACAGAGACCCCTCGCAGGAAACCATAAAATGCTATGCGAGTGACTAAAAGTAAGGAATGATGCCATCCTTAATTTGATTACGTTTTCCTCGGGAACATGACGTCTGTTATTTCCAGACAAAACTATTTTTTACTTTCGTACGTCCATTCAGTGACGGATTTACGCCAAGGCCAATGGCCTAGGGCTCCGCGTTTTTGTGGTCCCTCCCAACTTCTTCCTATGACCACTCATTATTAACTTAAAATTTGCGAAAGTCCACAGAGGCACAGCTTCAAAATTTACTTTGAAACGAGCGAAAATGCCAACGTCTAGAGTCTAGACTCTTATCCGTATAGTTAAAACACGATAATATTGTTTGCTACGCAAAATGAGAATGACAATACTGCTTTTCACCTGAGTTCTGCAGTGTCTGGTGGTCTTACGGTGTTGTGAACTTTGGTCAGTGGAAGATTGAACACCAAGTAAGAAAGTGCTGTGTGAAAGGCTTGATATTGAGAAACATGGTTGGGTGCGAGAGAGATACAGGCCGTCTGAATGAAAATGGTTACAAGCAGTAGCGTAACCAGCCAGCGCAAAAATTTTTCGAGGACCCATACACTTTGAGTTTAAGCGAGCAACAGTATTTTGTTCGAGACACTGCCTGTCAAAGCACAATATGACAAGATATGCTAGAAATTTGGAAGGGGCTTGACCCCCCTGGCTGCGACTTTGGTTACAAGAAAAGAATGAAAAAGAAAAAACGGTACTTACTTGATGTTCAATCTTCCACGAACAAAAAGCTCGCAACAATGCAAGACCGCCAGACACTGCAGAACTCCGATGAAAAACAATATTGTCAGTATTGGATGCTACGTTGAGTTGTTACCAACTAGATTGCCCGCAAATAGAGCTTGCTTATTCAGGCTCTAGATCGGGGTCACCAACATGGTGCCCGCGGGCACCAGGTTGCCCCCACCGACCACGTTGGTCGCCCACG